>JGI10211J34971_10000128_pt1 | contig 58292 bp, 52 predicted proteins | sample Etolagsediment_FD_34971 | JGI IMG/M metagenome (IMG submission 34971) | reverse complement strand
CCCTCCGGCTTTATCATTATCATTCGGACTAATGCCTCCCCCACCCCCTCCTCCACCCCCACCAACTACAATTACATTTATTGATGTTACATCTTCGGGCACAATGAAATTAGTATTGCCTCTATAGATAAACCTCTTCATTTAGGAGTGTTATATTTAATATTTACTAGACAAAAAATAATTTATTGTTTATTGGTTTTTAATTACTTGGGACAGCGATTACAACAAATCCAGGACCTCCTTGCCCTCTGTCTCCACTGCTATTGGATGAATCCCCTCCATCCTGACTTCCTCCACCACCTCCTCCGCCGCCACCTGCTCCATATTGAGTAGCGTCTCTACCTGTACCACCAACACTACTTCCGGTATCATCAGGTGGCCCTACATTGCCACCATCACCCGGAGTGCTTGGATATGAATTAGGAGCACACGCTCCACCCCCAGTGTCATTTGCACCAGCACCTCCATCCGTATCATTTAACAGTGTAATACCTGTTCCAGCAGAACCAGGACTAAATGCAAATTCCGATACTCCTGCACCTCTCCACCGGTGGAAGTACCAACTGACCCATTACCAGCAGAACCTCCTCCACCTGCACCTTGTCCCCATCTTATTCCAGATGGTTCACCAGAATCAGCAATAAGAATTTCGTCATCTGCCCAACGCTCAACGAAGTTAGTCCGGATGCTCCAGCACCTACAACTAAATCCCCCAAAGCACTTGTCAATCCAGTTACATTGGCCGGATTTGGAAAATTAGGACTACCTAGATCATAGCTTATTTCTTTATAATTAGAAAAAAGAATATTTATTTTTTTCGACGATTATTCAACACGCATCAGTGTGCCTATGAAACCAACACGACAGGTGTAGGTATCGCCACCCACGGTTGTGGTAACAGCAGTAGTTACATCAAATATAAGAGTACCACGACCTGTCAAACTGGCCAGTGCTGCAAAGGTTTGTCGACCGAATTGTACAGCTTCAGCACCTGTACCAAAGGATGTTGTTGGAACTAGATCAGTGGAACCCCCGGGAGCGCCTCCAATTGTATAATCGCCTGCCACACTGATACCTCCAGGAGTTGAATCAGTCTTAATAACATGCACCCGATCTACATAAAATCGAGCGTTTCCGGGAATTGTCCAAGTATAAGTGGCCACAGTCTTCATGTCAATAGTATCTGACCACCATTGAGTTTCAGTACCAGGGAACATGTCAATACCTTGAGACACAGCGGTGACTGATGTGCGTTGTACCATAGGAATCGCCCCAATAACAAGCATGTTGCTTAGATCAACAGTTGCTTCAGGTCCAATGGCTACGTTGTTGGAAGTTGCTACGGCAGAACTCGCATTATGTCCCAAAACAAGAGATCCGGACGCTGCCGCAGTGGCATCTGACCCCATTACGGTAGCATCAGCGGCACCAGCAGATGTACCTTCTCCCACAGCGATCGACTGATCACCAGTTGCACTAGCACCATCCCCAATTGCAAGTGAGGATAATCCTGTACCGATAGTGCCGTTGCCGATTGCCATAGAACCATTTTGAAGAGTTGAAGCTGCAGTACCAATCGAAATGGAATTGACTGCTGTGAAAACACCATTACCAGCAGTTGCACCATCTCCCATCACAATGGCACCTGGGGAAATATTAGTAATAATCGCGGCATCACCAATAGCAATACCCCCAGCGCAATTGGAACCAGAACCACCACTGCCGACAATAGCCCCATTACCAATAGAGATGGATGCTGGGGAAGTGTTCAATATAGCGGCATCATTACCAATAGCAATGGATTCTGTGGATGTTACAACTGCGTCATTACCAATGGCCACGCATGCAATAGAATTGAAACCTCTGGCAGAAGTACCGATTATAACTGATTGGAAACCTGTAGAACTAGCGCCGGTTCCTATAGCAATAACATCAGCAACACCAGCTGAAGCACCCCTTCCCACTGCAATAGCTGATTGTCCATTAACCGCAGCGCCACTACCTACTGAAATACCAAAACCGGATGGGGTTAGAAATCCAACAGTTGCACCATCACCAATAGCAATGCATCCGGAACCAGGCCTACTTAACGAGGAGCCATTACCTATGGCAATACCTCCAGCGCAATTGCCACTAGCGCCGACAATAGCTCCATTACCAATAGCGATGGATGCTGGGGAAATGTTTAATATATCGGCATCATTACCAATAGCAATGGATTGTGGGGCATTGGTTGATATAGATGGGTCATCACCAATGGCCACGCATTCAATAGCATCAATACTGCTGGTAGAAGTACCGATTGCAATTGATCGTAAACCTGTTGCACCGGCGCCATTTCCTATAGCAATAACACCATCAGCACCAGCTGAAGCAGCACTTCCCACTGCAATAGCTGATTGTCCATTAACCGCGGCACCACTACCTACGGAAACACTACTTGCGGATGCGGATCCACTTCCAGCAGTTGCACCATCTCCCATCACAATGGCACTTGGGGAGAAATTATTAATAATCGCGGCATCACCAATAGCAATACCCCCAGCGCAATTGGCACCAGCACCATTGCCGACAATAGATCCATTACCAATAGCGATGGATGCTGGGGAAGTGTTAAATATATCGGCATCATTACCAATAGCAATGGATTGTGAGGAATTGCTTGATATTAATGCGTCATCACCAATGACCACGCATTCAATAGCACTGAGACTTCTGGCCGAAGTACCGATTGCAATTGATCGTAAACCTGTTGCACTAGCGCCGGTTCCTATAGTAATAACATCATTAGCACCAGCTGAAGCAAGCCTTCCCACTGCAATAGCTGATTGTCCATTAACCGCGGCACCACTACCTACTGAAACACCATTTGCGGATGCGGATCCACTTCCAACAGTTGCAAGATCACCAATAGCAATAGCGCCAGGAGAATTTGCGCCGGCGCCGACCACGGCAACGTCGCCAATGGCAATGGATCCGGAAGAAATCCCATTTAACGCGGCGGAATTACCTATGGCAATACTCCGATTAGCATTGACTGACACGCTTGCAGCATCACCAATAGCCACGGATTGAGCTCCAGCAGCAGATGCCACATCTCCGATAGCAACACCTTCTGCCCCGGCGGCTGAGGCGGAGTTTCCAATAGCCACACCACGAGCACCCGTGACCGAGCTACCCAATGCAAAAGCAACAGATGCTCCGGTAGCATCTGCATTAGCACCCACTTCATTATTGTTGAATTCAAGGGCAGTTTCCCCTGCATTGACATTAATAAGGCGGAACGAAGTACCTGAATAACTACCAGGAGTATCAGTCAATCCAGTAAAAGTACCATCGCCCAAATTAGCAGTGTTCAACCCAGAAGCCTCACCAGAGTCAAAGACTATTGTTTCACCATCTGCACCTGGACCAACTGCAGTTAAGCCACCGGCTTGTAATGTACCAAGTCCCGACATAACCTCTCCCTTAGCTACAACACCCTTTACCAATGATCGGTCAACGAAAGTAGCTTCAACATATCTCTGGGACATTGTTTATATAAAGCAAAAAAATAACTTTTTTAATCACATAAAACACGGTGTTCGCATTTTTGGTTCTAGAGTGTCGAGAAACACAACGGTAGTGGATGCTCTTTTAAGATTACTATCCGGACTAATATTCAAACCTTGATCAACCATCATATGTTGCTTAGAAGAATATATAATTCTGGTCGTAACCGTAGCGTCAATGATTCCGTTTTGAGAGTTGAGAGATAATTTATCGCCGGGATTTACTTCCGGAGCATCTTCCTTGGTTAAAATTAGCCGGTTGGTAATTCCACTCAAAATATCTGACCAACACCTTTCTGGTATTTGTATCATGCGCGCCATTTTTGTATATTATTATGTAACATTTTCTCTAATTACTACCATAAATACATCAACAACATCGGCAACTGTATCTCTGCTATTTTTTCTTTCCAAGCGTAATCTAAAAGCGTCATTGGGCTCAGCATTATTCATCCGCAATCCTCCGGATAATGTAGTGGTATATGATAAGATATCTCCAGCTGATAGTGCTGGTACCAGAGCATCCAGTGAAAATGGAATTGTGCTAATGCATATAAAGTATCCCTCACCTTCACCGTTGTTTGGCACTGGAGTACTATCTGGATCCGCAAATCTTAAAGCATCCCTTTCATTACGGACAATAGTAGTTGGGGTATCTGTAGTATTCGTAATATCGGATGGTTGAAACACAATCGGACTCATAGAATTACGTTTAAGTCACATATCACTTCCCAAATTTACATACAATCCGGGAGTGGAGCCAAATCGTTGATATAAATTACCTGCATCTTCTCCGGTCACAAGTATAGGAGTTCCGGCAGCACGCAGAAAATTGTGAGCACTGATATTACCTGAATTATCCACAAATGCACCGCTATCTTGGATAGCATCACCACCCGTTCCATCCCAGTGAACGATAGCATTATCTGTTGTGGGAGGGTTGGCAGGAATTCCAGATGGATTTAAAACAATTTCATCGATAGCGTCTTGTACATTCTTGGCAGTCAATCCGCTGGTAGTATTATCGTAGAATTCTCTTACAGATTCGTTAAATAGAAATACTTGAAATCCTCCTGCTATTTGAGCCTGAGTTCCAACGGTACAACTAGAGGAAAAGCATTGTATGTCCAAATCCAGACCTACAGCGTTAGTGCGAACGGTGTTGTTACGCAGTCTACTGCGACCAAAGAGTCTAATATGACTGTCAGTGGGATTATCATATTCGACTACTCCATAATTACCCCCAACACCGGCACGCCTGAACTGGCTGTCAAATAGAGAAATTCTCTTATTATTCATTCAGTGTAAATGCGGCTCCTCCACCAGCCACCAATTGCACATCGTGTTCTAATAAAAGACGGGAACTTTCGCCGACTTCTAGGTTAATAACAGGTGCGGTTGATAAACTAAGGATTTGTAAGTTATACCGAAAGTTTCCCATATTTTGGAATATAACTCTATCTGATAGGGTCAAATTGGTATTTTCGACACCCGGCAACAGTATAAACGCGACCTTCTATAGTCACACTTTCCATATCGTATGTACCCACAGGAATAACAGCTGGATCGACAATGGTATCATCTAGTTGGATGATTTTTGGACCTTCAACTAAACCCACATCGTTCATCAACAAGTTCCAATCTGTATAAACATTCCTCCCCAGCAGTGCCGGCGGGACTGGAACACGAATGGTGATTGTACATCGATTGTTTGCGGATTTTCTGTATCCAAGCTATCGATATATATGGCATCAGTACCGCACATCCTATGTAAGAACAAAAAATTATCACCATATAACAATTGAATAAATTCTTCCATCATTGATCTCTTCGAACAATAAAGATTCAGAGGATCACCAAATTTGGTTGATTCGTAAGTGTACTTGCCAAGAATTCAAAAGGCTCGTCCACTGACTCCACGTTTTTGACCGAGATTTTACAGTGGGTTCTCCACTCAAGTAATCTTCGAAGAAAACATTTTCTTGACCTTTGGAATTTTCAAGCACCCATTTCCGGAATTTTTCGGGATCGCGAAGCTTGTAAAGATTTTGGCCGAAGAAATCAGAGAACATGGTTGTATAATGTCCTATTAGTATATAAAATTAATTTTTATACGTTCTTTGATGTTAGAAATTGAATTCATACCTAACTTTAGAAAAAATGACTTTTAATATTTATATATTTAATCCAGGCAAGTTAAAGTCTTCTTCTACTCGTGGTACAGCAGCCGGACCACTATCTCGGAAGGCATCTTTTAGAGGATTTGGCGTGGTAACAGTATCTAGTTGATGAGCTCCGGATACTTTCTCATATTCCTGCTTTATAGCTCGATCATGTAAACAAACAGCTCCTAATACTCCTACAAAAGAGTACATACCGAATTTTACTAATTCCCAATCAGCTTCCGCTAGTAGAAAAGACGCGATAACCATAATAATAAGAGTAATTAAGACTGATATAGTTATGGGGGATACCAACCAGCTATGAAATCTGGTAGAACCTGTAACATCACTAACGGCCTGCTTTAAACTAAACGGCATTATATTTGTAGAATAAGTATTTTTTTACAAATCTAGACTAATATCAATATCATCATCAATTCCAATTAATCCATCATCGGAATCCGTATCTGGATTGGGAGAAGTACCATAATCTTCATTTTCGGGTATGGCTATATCTGCTTCGTCTGAAAATCCCTCACTGTACTTTGGCAAAGGAGGTTGTTCAATTTCGTGAAATGTCGAAGTTGAAGTTGGAATTGGAGTTGGCGTTGGAGTGTGACGGGCATACTCTGCTATTAATTCTTGAAGGCTGGACACTTGTTCTCTAAGATCCCGTATTTCTGCATCCCGAATTTCTATTTGAGTTTTAAAGGTCTGTATAGCTTTAATAGCTTGTGCAAGCTTATTTTGAGCTTCTGCAGTTTTTTGACATTGATCTCTCAATGTTGCCTTCATTCTGTCTAAAATAACCGAAGATCCTTTCTCTTTCTTTACATTAGGATTGCTGGCGCGAATAAACGCAGAAAATAGTTTCTCTCGTTCCATCAAGATTAGCTCCAAAAATTCATTCTGAAGCGGTCTTAAATCCCATCCACTTCGTTGATCTATTACTAATTTTAAATACTTTGTTAGTATCAAATCAGAAAATTCCGTGATTACGTTAGATAATACAGTACGCATAGTTCTGTCTTTATCGTTATTATTGTAATCTTGAAAGTATTCTTCCGGCACAAGTTCCCTGACAATGCGATCAATGAGTTCCACAATCTTAACTGTGTTGTGGCCCGAATGCTCGGAATAATAAATTAACAAAGCTTTGACTATTCTATTGTAGTAATGGAATGACTTTTTTCCACTTTTGGCTGCCGGAGTGCCCATAAAAGCTTGGTGGAAATACTTCACATGATATTTATACGCTTCGGTAATGCTAGAATACTCCCCCTTATGATTGGCCATTTTGGCATGTTGGTATAAATCATCAACATAGTAGTTGACAAAATATGCCCCAACTATTTCAAAAGTTGAAAGAGTTCTTTTGCTATACTTATTCTTGTTCAACATTTCATTTAAATAGTCATATATTCAATTACAAACAATGGAATTTAATATCACCTCGGGAAGTGAAGAAATGTTAGAACACTGGAATACTGTTTGGATTCATTTGCTGGGTGAACTAAAAAGGGGGAACTCCAATCGGAACCATTAATCTCCAAAAAATTATAGAATCTTGTGAGTTCCAGAATCATTTTGTTCTGATGCGTCAAAATCATACCTGAATTTGATGTTGTATGGGCTTCAATGGAAAAAACTCATATATAGGAGTAGAAATACCTAATCATTAAGAAAGTGTGTTTTTCCTCCTAATATTACTTTATTAAAATTATGTGTATGTCCAACTGATAGTATGAGATTCATTATTTTTTGGTAGCTCCCAGAATCCGCCTCGACGAGTGGAATCCTTCAATTTGCGATCGCCCAACTTAATCTTAATATAGGTATCCGAGTGTCGTTTTCCCGTCTTGTCAACATATCCATATATAACATGATTTTCGCATAATTTATCCGAATGATGGTTAAAGAATGCATTAACGCTGGCGTTTAATATTAATTCTAGTGCGGAAGCATCAATGGAAGGTACCTCGTCAGATATCATATGATGAAACCTATTCAAGACATCGGCAACATCCATGTATAAATATTTTATGGATTCGCCAACTCGCCGAACTCCTATTTTAATATCCAATGCAATTTGGGCATCAGGATATCGTTCCTTGAATCCCTTTGGATCTTTCATTACTGAGTCAAGAGAAATCAATGAGCGTTGATATATGATCTTACCAGTGGTAGGGTCCCGATAGTAACTATGTCCGCTCACAAACCAACCTAGCAACTTTGCCGCAAGTGGGAACATATATTTAGTTTTGCTCTTTGACTCATTATTCATGTAATCCGCAAGTGTTGGGGTTTCCATTTGGCTGCCGCAAAGGAAGTTATCCATTGAAACTTTTCAATTTTTATTACTCAAATTGTATTGCGTAAATATAAAGATATGGGTTCTGAATTCTTTAATAGTAGTCGTTTAGGAGCTCATTTTGGTGATATTGGATTTGATCAGTTTCCTGAAAAGTATGAGGTCACTCCTATCTTCGAAGATGATAACCAGTTAGAACATATGTGGAGAAATACTCTGAAAGATTTCACCCCAGATCTTGCTCTACATAGTTCAGATTTTGCGCGTCGTAGTTATGATGGACAGGGACGTCTGACATTGCATCACACAGGTACTCGATCAGGTCTGGATCCGGAGAATCCTGATTTGTTTCTAGGATTCACAGATCGTGATCCGCGTGGACATCTACTAGAACCAAATGGAGAGGAATGGAAGCGCCATCATTGGCATCGTAAAGCAGTATTTGAACCCGGATTTAAGGATGATTCAGATTACAGTGTCCCCAGTGCAGGAATACACCCTAATACCCTATACCCGGCCATGAGACGCACTCAAGACTGGGCTAAAGCACGTCTTAAAATATTTAGCACCGCTAAAGATGGGTGGCAACACGGCGGTCGTGTGGAAATACCACACGCATCTTTGGTAAACCGCGTAGAGGGTGGTGACGAAAATATGACAGCCGATTTAATTCATCTTAATCCTGAGTTTAGGCGTCATCGTACAACTGTTTTGAGTAACAATTTTATTAGTGGGGCTAGATCAACAACAGATCATGAGTTTGACGTAGCTAGTTATGGTAAACTGTTTCGCGGTACCCCCATGATGGACCATCAATCTCAGGTAAGTTATGTCAATCCTGATCATGCTTTGTCGGCTATGGCCCTAGATGAAGGTCAGCAAGTACCTAAATCTATTGTAGCACTTATGGCTGCCCAAGTTAGTGGTAATCGCTCCAATCGTCAATTATCTGGTGAGCAAGTTGCACCACATTTGGGAGGTTTGCAAAGTAGCCCCGCTCTGGAAGCCACGAATCGCGGATTCCGCCTTAGCGACGATATCAGACAACTTTTGGGATATGTTGCTTATGAAATGAATCAGTTTGGTAATGCACGACGTGGCCTAGCTGGAGGAGCAGGTCTGGCTCCGGGTGAAAATCTTGTTGCGCTGAAGCGCCTCAGTCAACTATTGCATAGTCAACCGGCCCATATTAAGCTAGGACTCAACCGTTTAGTAGAACAGGCATATGCTGCTGCCAAAGGAGCCGGAGTACCTCGAGGAGATACAGTCTCATTGAAACGTGAAGCTATGGTTAATCCGAAAATAGTAGAGTTTATGGCGCAAAAAACCAGATCCACTAAGTCTCCTGAGGGTGGCAACTTGCGAGAAGGAATTGCACAATCCACATCCACTCATCAAATTGACGGATTGCAGATGTATGTGCCTGTTGGTAAAGGACCTGAGCGCGGTAATTTGCTGGAGGGCCTTGTTGAAGAGAATCATCGAGAAAATATCGCATCCGCCATGGATGTGCCACTGTATGGGCAAATGACCAAGAAAAATGTAGTGAAAAATAAACGCATGTCAGAATCGGATGTTTTGATGGGTGACACTGCACATGCTTTAATGCGCCACCTGAATCACCAGGCCCCTGGGGTCCATCTCCCAACTGATCAAGATACTTTGATGCGCGAATTCGGCATTAAAGACCGCATGGGTGGCCATATGGGTACTAAATATATGCGTCGTTATATGGATAATGATACCATGCATAGCGACATGAGTGAAACAATTATGTCCTAGACAAGCCTTCTGTGATAAAATCCTTTGTTACTATATTAATATAATCCTTTGGAATGGAGAATTCCCGTGGTTCGGGATAAAAAGATTACATGTATGTGATCAGCCTCATGACAAATGGTATGAACACATTTATAATCCTTATTATCCAAACTCTCCCCATACCAGCAAACATTTATTTTTGATATATATTCTCTAATGCATGCCTTTTGGCTAATTCCAGTCTTGGCAAATCATATGGATTCAGATATTCTATAATTTTTATCACTAATTTCCATTGATTTTTAATAAACTCGTCCATATATAATAATGATCATTTTTCATTTTAGCGGCACACCGGGCACAGGGAAGTCATTTCTATGTGAATTAATTAACAACCTAATTCAGAATAGAGCAAATATCAAAACTTTCGATACTGATTACTGGTTAGATGAATGGCATGATAAAATAGCCCCGAAAGCAAAAAGTGGGAGCGAAGCCAGAGATATATATGAAAAATTTATCAATGCCAAAATAACTAAACTTGAAAAATCAAAGGAAAAATGGATATTATGTGGGGTTCTTAATTATGAATTTAGAGTGCGTGGACGACTTTTGCGCATGCCAGAACTATCATGGCCAAACCACACTAAGAAGATATTTCTTAAAGTGGATATTGATACTCTATATATACAAACTACTATGAGAGGAATTGATTATCTATGTACGCGCCGAGACGAGTTAAAAAAAGAAATCCTTGAAGGAAAGGAAATATCATTTGGTCTCGGCGATAAAGAATATATCAAAAATTATTATCAGTTTGACCTGGATTATCATCTAAAAAGGGGATATATTTTGAAAACCCAACAACAAGCTCTTAAGATGGCTCACAATTACTTGTTAAAAAATTAACTATAAAATTTATAGATGATACTCCTGTATATTACAGGCCCACCAGGAAGTGGTAAAACATATCTGAAAGATCTATTATCACCAAATCTTCCGCCGGAATTCAGTATAATAGATACAGATGACTGGATACTTGGTAAATGGACTATGGATCAATTGGTAAAAGTGGCAACTAACACAGAATATAGAGTGGAATATGAAAAATTCCTACAAGACAAAATTGATCAATATCAAAGCAAAGATACTCTTTATATTTTAGTTGGAACCTTTATATATGCCATGGTTTTTCATGGTCGCTGTTATACATGTTCTCCTGGTTTAAAATGGCCCGCAGATACAAAATTGCTATTTATAAAGTCTGATATTAGCGAGTTATACAAAAGAGTGAGTTTGCGATATTTAAATGATTTGTTTAATAAGCGCGGGGAATTAATAGCTGCGCTAAATGCTGGAGAAGAGATTGACCTTAAACAAAATTATATATCCAAACAACAGTTAACGTTCTATTATTCATTGGAACATAAACTCAAAGTTGAATTGGGTAACTTCATAGAGAAATCACAAGATGAAATTATTAAAGTGGTTCAAAAATTACAGAAATATGATGATTCCTGGTGTATTGACATATTATGAAAATATAGTTTCTGAAAATCTAAATGATCGATTATTGGATTGGTATTCCGTTTTTGATTTAACTCCAGTAGTGGCAATAGGGCGATATGTGAAACATTTTGGTTATAAATATGACTATAAAGCGCGTAGATCGGCCGCAGCCACTGATTCTATTCCACTATTATTACGCGAACTGATGACATTAATACCCGAAATCCAGAGTTTGATTTAGATCAGTGTATTTTGAATAGATACTTGTCTGGAGAAGGTATTGCTAGTCACGTGGATATGATAGAATTCGGTCCTGTAATTGCGTGTTTACGTTCAAGAATGGTCGTGAAATGGAATTCAATCCGCCTAGTGCATTGGTAGGCGCAGAGCCATACAAAATATATACAACACCAAGATCGCTATATGTCATACAAGGTCCTTCCCGCGAGGAATGGACTCATCAAATGCGTCGCCGCAAAAGCGATCAGTTATTTGGAGTCACGATACCAAGAGCAGAATGCTTTTTCATAACTTTTCGAAAAGTCCTATGATTCCGCAGGAGTAATGAAATATAACCGATATGCAATGGCCCCTCGCTCGTTTTTTCGCGGTTTCAGAATATCATGGCCAGTAATTTTAACTTTTCCGAAGTGGGTCATAAATTCTTCCATATCCATATTTGATGGAGCTTTCAGGATCACCATGGGCGTTAGATTACCCAACGTACTCGCAATTATTTTACCTATTGGGATATCACTTAATTTTAATACCAACTTCGGGGTTTTATAATAATCAGACCCTCCCCATGGAGGATCGAAATAAACCAAATCAACTGGTGTTTTTTTGTCCCTTAGAAATTTGACAGAATCTCCTTGCACAACGGCGACTTTTGCATATTCTTGTCCTCGGACGATCTTTTCTAACCTTCTCATGTTGTCCTGAAGAACCTTTGCAGTTTTTTTATTGAGCTCTATAGATGTTATTTTAGAATCGGGAAACATATATGCAACCAAAGCCGTATCAACACCTATATTAGCAGTGGCATCTATAATTGTTTTAGGATATTTTACGTGTTTACTAATTGCAGACATCACCTGGTCCATATGTCGAGGAAGTAATGATGAATAGAGGGATTCCTCAACTATCTTAAATCCTCTGTAATCAAGAGGCTTGTCCCTTGACGCGTCAGTTATTTTGCGTGGAAATTTGCGCATTCCTTTTCGAAATTAACTTCTGCCATATATGCTTTAGAAGCTATATTATTTGAGTATGAATTTGGTCAAAGATAGAAAATTACATTGAGCAATTTTTTCTGGAAGCAATATAATGTGTGACACCAACAAAGTCTATCTCGAAGAATTCGAAACAGGGTCAATTAATATTACTGAAGTAGCCTTAAACACCCTTGTGGTGTCAGGACCCCCTTCAGGAGATCCCCCCTTCGATACTGCTACTACACCCGGAGTGGTCGCGTTATTTCAAGGAGATATTGATGTGGAAGGAAACATAGATCCTTTGTCAGTTGTGTTTAGCCAACAACCAGGAGCATCCCCGCTGGCTCCACCTACAGCGACAGACACTGTAATGTGGGTGGATACTACAACCAAAAAGGTAGTTATTACTGACACTGTAAATGGTGATGAATTCTTGGCTCGCAATTCCCAAGATGCATATGATCACTCCGCTGCCGGGGAAGTAGTTGTTGGAGCCAACGGTGCAGCTAAAGTTCGGGACGCAGCAGCTCCCCTCGGCGCTAATCTATTTGAAGTTACAGACTTTACGGGAGCCACTCCATACTTTGAAGTCACTGCAACAGAATCCAAAATAGGTGGAAATCTGGAAATTGCTGGAAATTTGAACGTCATGGGTAATACAACAAGTACCAGCTCTAACAACGTCTTGATTGCCGATAGGTATATTTGCCTCAACAAGGAATACACCTCTGATACGCCAGTCACCGGAGGCGTTGTGGTAAACTACGATCCTGATCCGGTAACAGCATCCACAACCATTACCAGCTTTACTACAACTACCACAATCACAGTGGCTAGTTCGGCGGGATTCGCTGCTGGACAAATTATTCTTGTTGAGGGTGCTAATGATGTGGACAACAATGGTATTTATGAAGTTTCTTCTACTGGAGCCGGAACTATTACTATTGCTAGCGTACCCGATGCAACTGTGGATGGTATTGCCAAAACATATGTCAACACTGACGGCACTGCTGCGGGTTCAGTGACTTTAGTGGCTATTAATATCATTCGATCCAGCACCACTGGAGAATGGGAAAGTGGTGCTGGATCCACTGTTCCTATTACTTTTACACCTCTTGGGGGGGTCGATGAGTTTATTGAACTTATTGACACACCTGCCGCCTATGCGGGTGCTGCCAACAGAGTATTAGCTGTCAACACTGTGCCTGATGGGGTGTTGTTTTCATTTAATGAGGTAGGAACCAACTCCGGAGATGGATCTGGAGTTGCTTTTGGAAGTAGCAGTTCAGTGGGAGCATTCACCGATGCTGTAGCCATTGCAGGGTCTGCTTCTGCCGGAGCGGCCAGTGCAATTGCTATTGGTGGATCAACCTCTGCCTCTGCAGCTAGTACTACCGCCGTCGGTGCGGGCTCCTCTGCAACAGTTGCCAGTGCTAGCGCATTTGGTGAATCGGCTTCTGCCACTGCCAGTTCGTCCACTGCGATTGGGTCTGGTGCATCTGCGTCTGGAGTCAGTGCAGTTTCTATGGGAGATGGTGCTAGAGCTGCAACACTCCGTTCCATTGCTATTGGAGAAGGTGCGGTAGCTTCTACAAGCACTGCTCCTCTGGCTATCGGTGATTCGGCTATTTGTAGCGGAGCCAGTGCGGCTGCTATTGGAGAAGGTGCTGGTGCTGCTGGAGATAACGCTTACGCATATGGTTCTAGTGCATCTGCGGGTGGTAACAGATCTGTTGCGATTGGCAATTCAGCATCTGCTGGTGTTAATGATTCTATCGCAATTGGTGATGGTGCTGCTACAACCGTTGGAATTAATACAATTGCTATTGGAGATAGTTCAGCAGCTTCGGCAACGGGTGCTACGGCTATGGGAGGATCGACTAGCGCTGCTGGAGATGATTCTGTAGTCCTGGGAACTGGATCCTTTACCACTGCCGCGGCTGACGATTCAGTAGCTATTGGTAACGCTGCTGAATGTACTGTAGGAACTTCCAGTATTGCTATTGGTACTTCCACTGCATCTTCGGCGGCTAGTTGTACTGCAGTTGGTGCTGGAGCCACTGCCAGTGCTGGATCTGGAACAGCCATTGGTACTTCTGCTAATGCTGGTGGAGCTAATGCAGCTTCCCTGGGTAGTGGTGCAGATGCCAGTGGAGCCCGCGCAGTGGCTGTTGGTAATGCAGCTAACGCAATTCCCGATGAATCCATCGCCGTTGGTGATGGTGCTACAGTGCCTACTGGCGCATTGCGTTCAGTTGCTATTGGTAATGCATCAGTCATTACCGGAGCATCTACCGATTGTGTAGCTTTGGGTGATGGTACTGGAATTGGATCTGGTGCGGCCACTGATCGCGCAGTTGCTATTGGAGACTCGGCCTCGGTTGGTACCGTTGGCGCAGCTGATGATTCGTTGGCCATTGGTGCTTCAGCTAATGTTGCCAGTGGATCGGCATCCATTGCCCTTGGTGCGGGTGCCCAATGTGATGTATCTAACTGCTTGATGACCAGCTGCGTACCTGCAACTAACAACACATCGGGTGCATCTACCACTTTGGGCACATCCGCATGGCCAGGGGCTAAGGCTATTGTTACTTCGGACGTATTTGATCTAACAGCAGCCCCAGGACTATTGTTCACTATTACTTTGCCTACCAGCACAGTGATGCTCGTTGATAATATTGATGTGGTACATGTTGCCGCAGCTGATACTGTAAGCGTTGATGGAGCTTACTCTGTTGGAGGAGATGCTGGAGCGGCCTCCTTGGTACCTGCCACAGCAATTGGCGGTGGCGCTGAGAATGCGCTCTATGGTCGCCAATCTATTGGTGCTTTGGCTAGTTTAGTTGGAACCAACACTCTAACAGCTACTATCACTACGTCGGTAACTGTTGGAGGAGGATCTACGGACTATAATGTCAGGTTTGTGTTTGAAGGCAAACTGATCAGAACAGAGTAATGTAAATTCTCAAAATAAAATTTTTTGAATAAGTATTATAATGAACATTGCAAATGTCAGAATTCGCATTGCGGATAAACTCAAGAGATTAGAGAAGCTAATTAGGCCTAATGTGGATCGTGACTTTAAATGCTCAAATTATATAAATATCAGTCGGAGAGATTTACGAGCCGCGCTAATGGAAAAGCTTGGGGTTGACCGCGAACATGTTCATTTACGAGACAGTATTTATGCTTGTGGAGACCTACCGTCTTGGAAAAAATGGGCCATAGACAATCGTCCCCAAAATCGTAAATATGAATATAATTCATATGATTGTGATGATTTTGTAGAAATGATGCGGGCTTGGACAAACTTACATCACATTCCGTTTATTGTTGAAAAGCAGTATACATCATTTGCTCTGGGAACGGTCGGAGGTTTATTAAAGGTAAATGATGCTATTGTTGGACATTATATGATTTTGTTTATTGATAATAACTTAGATATATGGTTTATAGAATCCCAAAATGCGGAGCTCAATGTTTATTCACTGGAGGAAATGATGGGAAGCGACGAAGTCGTTGTAAACAAAATATATATGTAATTAAAAAATATATTGAAGCTTCATTATTTTTACACTAAAATGGCCACCATAGTGGTGGACAAGAGAGAGCGGGATAAAGCCGATCGTTCCGAACTCATCATTAAATATTTTGAACCTTTTTTAAATATACATAATGCACGAAATGGACCTCAAATAGCCGTGACAGCTGAACAAATAGGTACCAGTGATTATTCTGTAATGTTACATAGTGGACAGGTTACTCGTGTCGCTTTGGGGATAGAGCGCAAGACATGGAAAGACCTATCGGCCAGTATTCCGGATCGGCTGGCTGCCCAAATTAAGGGAATGAAAGCCCTTCGCGAATCAACAAATTGTAAGCTTTTATTAATTATTGAGGGAAATGCGCCTCCGCCGAACAAGCGATCTCGTCATATGAAGCCTTTAGTAAATATGCAGGCCAAGCTAGACCATTTACTTTTGCGGGACAATATACCGTATATCAGGACGAAGAATCAGCAAGATACTTGCAAGAGAATTGTTGAATTAACCAATTCACTTATAAAACTACAACAGGCGGGACAAATCAATGGATTAGCCCCTGTAGAACTTAAGCGTGGGGGAGTTCCAGACGAGCTATGGAAAGGTCGCAAAAAAACAAATAGTGATGTTATCTACGAAATGTGGCATCGCCTGCCTGGTGTGTCAGAACAAACTCGCATGGTTTTGATGGATAAATTTGGACTGGTTGATTTGACTAATGGGAGTGTTTCTGTAGATGAGATAGCTGAAGTAAAGTATTTCAGTGGTCGTAATATTGGCGAACGATCAGCTCGTAAGATTCTATCTAGTAAACGTGAGCATCATATACGTATATTGGCATGTATTCCGGGATTAAGCCAGGTGGCATCCCATAATATATTGGCAAATTTCACATTATCTCAGCTTTGTGACGCATCTATTGAAGCGATACGCCAAGTTGACCAAACAGAAAAGAAGAAAATCGGCAAGAAAATGGCTGAAAAAATAAAAATCCTCTTGTGTCAAGCATAATGCACTGGGGAGATTGGATAATCATATCTGAATATCTAGAATTACATGAAATTGCCAATGTCTCTGCTACTTGTAAAGCTTTGCGACGTTTATTCACTAATAGTGATGGGGAATATGTTTCATTGATTCCGGCCGCATGGTTGTTATGTGCGCCAACCAAATTTCCCTTATGAATAAGTACATATGGACTTTTGAAGATTTTGTGCCACTTTGTGGAGAACCCGGGGTATTTTTACCAAAGCATTCGTATGTAAAAACTGTGGTGTTTGCTTGTGTCCAATAGGGGATTGGGACTGTGATAACCTTACAATATATAGAAATGAGCTTCTTAACCATGAATTCTTTCTAAAATAGTTATTTTTTGCAAAGATATAGAATTATGTATTACGCTCTAGTACTAGCTTTATTTGTTCTACTTGTCGTTTTGCTGCCACATGACTCAAAAGAGCATAATTATAGTTTAGAATATGGCGGGTTTCACGGAAGTACTCTAATACCCGATAGTGCTCGACGGCTGTATGGAGGACCCGAATGGTGGATGTCCCGCCCGTGGTGGCGCCCGAACATGGGTTCTACTGAATGTGATGCCCAATGTGAACGTGAATGTAAATACCGCTGTCACCAAGGCTGTAATTTACACTAAACTCTGGTAGAGTTTAAAACTTTTGAAATCTTCCATAACAATTTTTTCCATTCCAAAAACCTCTGGGATTTTTTGGTAGAAATAGATTTTCACCCACAGCTATAAACTTATACATCCTCGCTTTGCAGAATGTTCTTGGAACAGCGCATTTGCTTCGGAAATATTACCAACAATGTCGTAGTGCTTTAAAATTACTAAATGGGTATTTGGCCATTCTCATTCGTCAGCCAATGCTGTAATTTGTGGGGTATCATGCACATCAAACCCCGTGGATATTCCGACCGTGAAAATCCGGAGTACAAAAAAAGATCTTATCGTGAAGATTGACGATTTATCCTAAATTCCCATTCTATGGCGAGGGGAATTACTATGAAACCTGTTACTATTGATATAAGTAAAGAGAAAGCTATCCATCCTCCGCTATAACGAGGTTCCAATGTTAGTTCAGGACGTCTGGAATTGTGATTGGGAAAAAAAGTTTTATGGATATCTATCCTTCCCTTTTGCCGTAGCTACTTGGGACGGAGTTCTCGACATCCAACTTCTGTTTTTTGGTTTTTAGGGGTTACCTTCCCACCATCTTTTGAATTCTTCTTAGCTTCTGCCCCTCCCCCCGCGAGGTCCTAAACAGTTGCAGGCATCAAATGTCCATAATACGTAGGTGAATATTCCCCCAATGTACGTAGATATTCGCAAAGGTCCGTCGCTTAGCACATAATAATCCCTATATGTATGGCGCCAGAAAGGAAATTGGTGTCCAAAGATCACCATAAAGCATGCGACCCACTTGATGTATGAGTTCCATTTTACATATGGAACAGCCACGAACAGAATGCCGAGAAGAATCGAAAAGGTTACTCCATCGAGTAGCATTATCATGGTCAGTTCCCTGACCGCAAAAGTCCACCATAGGATATAAAAGGTCAAGCCTACCTTGATACCAAGGAAACTAGCAAACACAGATGTTTCAGTCAACATGGTTGTATTACAAACAGCTGGTAAAATTCAATTTTTGTCAAAAATCAATCATCAATAGGCTTATATCATTAACAAAGGCAAGCTCACCAATTACTTTACTCATAAGTTTTATAGCAATAGTTTTATCTTCGGCTGCAAATCCTAGTAAAGTTTCAAAAGCATTTACAGATATTTACAAAAGTAGAGATAGAATCCACGGATATGGCGTGGCATTATGGATTTAAGCCCGCTGGTGCGGGGTTTAAAAATGGTAGCATTACATTCGATCGAAAAATCATATGGTATGTTCACGGCAACCCATGGAGCGAAAGCGCTTTTAATGCAGCTATATGAACGAATAAAATATGTATATTCCCAGAATTATATTGAATAAATATACGCTCCCGGATTTACCCAAAGAAATATGGTATAGATATATATTGCCACGTGCGAGACATCCAGCCCTGCTAAGATTAGTATTTCTGCAGTGGAGAGATTTAACTATTGTTGATTGTAGATTGGGATCAGTTATAAGCCGGGCAGCCAAGAATGGGTATGTAAATATAATGTGTTGGTTACTAGATATGGGGGTCCAAGTGTTTAGAGTGCTTAGATGAGTACTCTTATGTGCCTACTAGTGAGTCCCTTGAAGCAGCAGTTGTAAGTGATCGCTATGATACAGCCAAGTGGCTTTTGCAAAAGGGTGCTCACATATCTAGTTTTATTGTGAATTATTGTAAAAAATACTACCAAAATGACATGTTGCGTCTTTTGCAGCATTATCGCCAAAATTGAAATTATTGACAGACCACCATAAATGATAGGCGCTGTGTTAGATAGAGTGGAATTAAAAGCTGAGCATGTCGGAGAAAGCTCTTGGGAGTTTACTGGAAATGTAGATTCCAAAACATGCGAACGGGCTTTGGATATCTTCATGCAGGCTGCGGAGAGTCGATATGAAGAGGTGGCACCTGAACTCAATGCGGTGATTGGCCTCAAGATTAACATGGGTACATATGAAATCACTAAACTGTTGGATTTTCGCCAGAACCGGAAAGAGCCCGTTACCAAGGCTGATGTAGTGTTTCGGACCTCTCTGGGAACATTCTTATTGCTTGTTCTTGGAAAAGCGCAAGGAACTGATTTGTTCATGAGCGGCAAGATGTCTTTGGGAGGTGGCAATATTTCCCTGGCTATTAAAGCCCAGACTGTGTTAGGGCTGCAACAAGATAAACTAACATCATCTTTTTAGATTTTGAGTTTTTTGTATAATTGATTATTGTTTTTAATAAGATGTTGGATGCGTTTGTATTTGTATATCCGGATTTAACCTATCAAATAACCAGGCATTTAGCTGAGACGGATTTAATTCGGATGACATGGGCTTGTTCTACATTCCGAAAATGGATATATTCTCATATTATTATGGAGCTGGGTCCAAATAGAGGACTATTTATTGGCGAACTTCAAATAGATAAATTACCCTCGCAAGGGGTATCCCAATATAGGGGAATCTATCTTGCCACGCCATTTATGATATCGTCCAAAAATATCAAGCTGGGAAGTTGGACAATTGAACTTCCGGCTTCTATAAAACACATTCTGGATATGATAGATTACTTATTTGAGTGGTGATGAAGGTATTGGAATATACACTAAAATGAGCCCAGGTATCTCTAGAGCCGGTGTAGATCTGATGGCCCAGATTGTCGAAGTGAGCCTTGAACGCTTGATTAAGCGCTCTGTTAAAAACACGCAAAAACAAAATCGAAGGGTAATTAGATAGAATGATGTTAGAACGGCTCGTGATGCTCTCTAGAGTAGCAAATTACATTCGCTATAAGCGGCAGAATGGCTCATTAGTCACTTATTAGAGTATCAAAAAGTACTCTTAGACTTTTTTTCGGATTTTGCGAGACATGCCCTCAAGTGCAAATTTTTCACCTTAAAAATTCCATAAGATTTCAAACTGGGCAGGGTAGGGCAGGGACTTGCCTGGCCATCCCTGACCCGGGGGGTTATACAAGAAATGGTGCAGTTCTAGCACATTGGCCAGGGTGGGTGACCAAAAAATTTGCCTGCCCAGTGCCTGGCCACAGTGGTAATAAGCGTTAGATTTTGGTGGGATTTATTATCCTGCCTGCCCAGTGATTTTATAATCCTCTTTTGGTCAGGAATAAATTAACTTTATTTTCACCAGGATTTAATCGAGCTCTTTTTTCTCCTGCTGAAATTAATTTGAATAATCCTTCTGATTTGAGATTTTTTATTACAACAGCAGGGGATGTTTCACTATCATTGAATTTATTAAACTCATCGACCAATGTCTTTTTCGTAATCCAAGTGTTTGGGATATACCACGCTGGTAAATTTTTGGTAATATGATCAACAAACTTTTTATAAACAGACTCACTCCCATAGTTATTGTTTATATTTACAGTTATATTGGTGATATTGACTGTCAGTCCACCGGCCGGTACATTTACTAACAGTGGTCGGAGTTTTTCCATAATTCCTGCGGTTGGCCTATACCCATTCTCTATTAAGGCATGTATGACCGGATTCTTATATGCGACATTGGCTATGCTGGGTATTTCTTCATAGGTTTCAATAGTCTGAAGCAAATATCCTCCTATTTCATCAGTTCGGTATGCTGATCCAAACTTCTTCAAGAGAGCTGTCTTTTGTTCATAGTTATTGACCATGATGTTTTGACAAACTATGATAAATCTATCTCCAAACTCATCAATCGATATATCTGTCTCTTGACCAAATTCTTTTAATAAGAATGATTTCAGAGCAATGGAAAAACTTTCTAATTTATCTTCAAAGGAATCACTGATCCAGAAGAATAGTTTCTGGGGCCTATCTTTATGGATCATTTCTAAATCTAAAATGTCCTCTGTACTTAGAACCCGTTTTCTTTGTCTGCAATCTTGTATGTATTCAACTATATCCATTGTTTCATAATACAGTCCGGTTTCTGGCTCGCGGTATTTCAGCGTAGCTGGATCCTCAGATACTTCTTTTTTCCAGTTAGTAGGATCCATAGATGTTAATTTATCTCTTTTCATACAAACTCCAGATTCTTTTACTTCATTGATAAAGGCAGAAACGTCTGTAATATTAGCCCTGTTGATCCATTCAAGGAACTCTAGAACATCATTTGGGATAACTGGTTCGTCTTTTTCCATGTTAATTATAAAACTCAGTTTTATTGATCATATACTTGTAAAAAATCAATTTTTATATATCAAAAACTTACAAAGATATAGATTGTTCCGGTGTATCTGGATCAGCCGGGCCATACCTAAGCACGACATTAATATTAGATAGCAAATTGCAACTTGTCAACACACTTTGAATGCTATTGTATATTTCATTAGCCGAATCTCCATAAAAGAACATTTCCCCCTCGGTCATATCCATGGCAAATGCGTTGCCACCATATTCACCGCCGTGGAGAGCTGTTTCCAGCCTAATTTCGAAATTTTCAAACTCATTAAAATCTACAAATTCCGGTTTAAAACTTACAATGACTGCTTCGCCGTTCATTATATAAATTCCATGGTAAAAATTGAGAAAGATTATTTTCAGATGTTTGTTTTTTGTATACCTATAGCGGTATGTAAAAGCACGCCTAATAACTGCCTAAAGGGGGGGGCAGAGAAAACACTGTTTAAAAGAATATTTATATCCTTATTATAAAGATGGAGGTTACCCTAATAGAAACGGGAGATATACCGAAACCCCTCACAAATGAAGAAGCCGAGATACAGTTAACACAGTCCGGTAAGGCTGCACGATTTCCTCCCGATGTTATTCAATCATTAGTCTATTTAGATCAACAAGATTCATTGGATAATGTTCGGCTACAAATACCTAAAGTTGATGCCATTAAGCAAAGGAATACGTTGTGGTATGATGCCGCCTGGCCAGTGCGCACAGATACCGAAACGGTACCGCTTATTCGTCTAGACAAACATAAGACATCTACGCCCGGAATTTCCGGAAATTCCATCAAGGGGAAGGATTCCTCTCGGAGTTACATAATTCCGGCCGGAGAAGACTTCAGAGTTAAAAGATTAGAATACCATCCAGAGTGTGGACTATTTCATGACTATGATTTGGATTTCTTTATTCGCATGTACCCTTGGGATCCTCCCCCGAAGTCCCGCCTGGCAGCCGGAGCGTACAATGTGCGTTATCTCGGTTACTTAATCCGTTTTCCTATTCGCGCCGGCGAGCCGCCTCTGCCGACAAAGGACTTACTTGAGCACCTGAATGATCTATTTCTACGATATTCGTCTATCACTAGCAGTGCTGTTAGATTTGTACCCAAATCTGAATTTCCAAAGCTGGAAAAACCCATCTTCAGTAAACCCTACGAGGATAGTGATATAGAAGGGCCACCTCTGAGAGAGTTCTCTCCGGCCGAACAGACGTTTATGAAAGAAGCTCTGGGTGTAGAAAATATGGAATTTTATAGTGCCTTGTGGCGCGATCTAAGATCGAATCATCTACTGCAATTATATGCAGATGTTCGTATTTTAGGCAAATTTGATCCAGACTTTATGGCGACTCTTTTGGGAGAACGGGCTCGATATAAGAGAGAATTAATGAAAGCTAATGAGCAGATTGCCAAAGATGCTCAGCAGGCTCTTCGCGACTATATATATTTTAACAAGTTCGGCACCAGAAAAACCAAAGAAAAGAAAGTAATCGATCTGGCCGTTGCACAATATGAAAAGTATTGGCAAGCTATAGAAGGTAATAATTGTCCTCACGTTAAGCTAGCCCAAGAATTTCGATCCTCTCCCAATATTGAGGATAAGAAAAAAGCATATGTTCGCTTGCGAAAGTATTTCGAGCCCGCCGAGGAGGGATTTATTAAATGTAACAACTGCACCTATGTTATTATTTGTACTCATGTGCGGGACCAATATGATTTAATGATTAAGAATAAAACGCTGCAAGCTTCAAGAGTCGCTCTTGAGCCTTATGTGGATAAAACACCTATCTTTGGTCAATTATTTTGCAAATATTGTGGAGAACAACTTATGGAGGCAGAAGATTCTACAGGGGTTCAAACTTATGTCGGAGGAATTCGCATTGAACAGCACTCTATAGATGCACAGTTTAAGGATTTCTTGTGGAATGAAACTAACCGAGCGGTGCGAGGATCCATTCGTTTTGCCGTGGTGGTATCCAATCGCGCCATTAGCGACATGGTATCTACATTGGTGGATTTTATTACCCCAAACGTCAAAGAAATGGAATCCAAATTGCTCAAATCTAAGACCATTACCCCGAGCGAGCTTAAAGACAAACGGCAACTATTTTCAAATATCTACATTTATGCTCTGTTGGTCAAGATTGTTAAGGAGAACCCAAAAAAGATAACTTTTACGGGAACTGAATCTGGTGCTTCTTTAAAGACTCTATTCAAGACTGCTCTGAATTTACTAGTTACAGGAAAGAACGTGCTTATTAACAGAATTCCCGATGTAAATAATGAGCTTATCAAGTCTTATCTATTTAAGGCATTTAAGATTATTAATGATACTGTTTCCGGAAAATTGCGGGAAGAGTCCACCGACGTACAGGATAGGTTTGTATTATTATTCTTGGATCCGTTTTATCACTCCATAGCTAATATGTCCGCTTTGGACTACTATAAAGTCCATCCCCAGAGCGGAGACAACCCGCCCACCATGGATGAGACCGAGCGTATCCTTAATGTTAACGTTGCCAAACTGGCCCCAGGGCAAGATATCTTTTCAGAAGTGCCTCCATTGCACTTAAAAAAGTGGACAACATATGCCGGGCCTCCAAAAGCGGATTTAAAGTGGCTACATAACCTGTGGGAGGAAGTAATACTTCGCGGTTATCAAGCGAGTTTCGGATATTTCCAGAATAGGACTTTTGAGGAATTCACTCATTTTGGTGGCGCCCTAAATCCTAAATTTAGAGAATTCTATGCCAAATTTGATGCTATAAAAACCCGAGAAAATCTGCATGACGAATTATATGCGGCGGGACATCTCACTGCATATAATTTCTACAGGGCAGCTGGCCCCAAATACTTCAGACCGGTGCCCAACATGATTAATCGAGTTTATGGAACGAAGAACGCACATAGACATGATTTCAGTATCTTGAAAAAGGTTGCTAATGTAATTGTTGATAGGGAGTGCTCTATAGGAGGGGATTTATTATCCAAGCCCGCTTCTAAGGTAGTTGATGTGAAGGCCGCGCTACGGGAAAAGCGCATCCGCACTAACTTCTTCAATTTCTACGAGTTTAGGTGTCCGGTACAAAAAACCAAAAGTGACTACTTTCATAGCTGGAACTCCAAGGATGTGTGTACTAAATGCGGAGTCTCCAAATCTCAATTGTCAAATATGGATAATTCGTACTTTAAAAAGTTCCAGAAGATGTATCTGGAAACTATAAAAGTCAACCCGGAACTGAATTTAGCTGTTAAAGAAAGTCCTACGCAGGAGCCGCCTACGCCTCCGAAAGATTGGAAATTTAACAATGCAGTGATTTTACAATTTACAAATCGAGCCTCTAAAGTATCTGGCATACCTAGGGATCGCTTACAGCGTATCTTCGAGAATCTGGGTCTGACCGAAGGTGTGTATTTTGACGATATAGAATCTGGTGCAATTAGTCCGGTCAAGGAGTTGGATAATGAAAAAGCCAAAGCCAGGCAGGTTATCATCGACGCTTATGTTGAAAATATGATCACAAATTATGAAACATTAAAAAAGCGTAATAGCATCAAGAAACTCCCAGCCCATCTAGAAGACTTTATTATTCGCGCCGAAAAAAAGCAAAAGCTAAACTTTAGTAAGCTACAACCATGGCCGACCGAATACCCGCTTTTAGTAGACTGGATGCGTCGCCAGTATATCAAATCCCCTGATCTAAATATCATTTTGAGCAACTACATGCTTGAATATTTGTATTCAAACTTGATGCGGATTGAAAAAATGAACGATACTGGAAAGGCCATATTCGAATGGTCTGTCAAACAATTAATAGATCAAGATCGTTCTTATGCCATGTTACGTGCTAAAGAAGAAGTCAGACTATTAGTTGGTCAACGCCCCAATCTAGAATTTGCCTCAGAGGCGCCATTAGAATACGCCACAGATGAAGAAACTCCAGAAGTAACGGACGTAGATGATCCATTTTCCCTTGACGAAATGGATTATGAAGGTGAAAACGAAATCGGAAATTAATGAAATAATTCATCAATGTCATCCCCAAGAGCCCTTTGTTTGGCAGCCGCAATCTCTTCTGGAGTCTGCTCAGTAAAGGCCACATCATTTTTTTCGGCGAGATTTTCTTATTTTGGAAAACGTTTTTTTCGGACCTTTCTAATGGCAGCTACGTCCTCAATTACGATGTTCTTTGATTGCACCTCATAACGTTGAATTATTAATGGTTGCTTTTCATTTGGCAAAAGGGGTGGCTCCCAATACTATCATCCCAATTCATAATATATCTATAGATAAATATCAATATTACTAAAATGCCTACTTGCGTGATTTGGGTTCATAATAGATGGGAGCAAACTTTACCTACTTATATGTGGAATATGCATAAAAACATAAAATACCAATAGTAGAAAATTGTCCAAAGAAACCCAGACTAACTTTTTCAGAACACCACCCCCAAAAAATTCAGAAGAGTAAATATAATCGAAAATGGGCAAAATAAGCATACTATGGTTTAGACGTGACTTGCGTCACATAGACAATACTGCACTAGATGCGGCAGTGGCGGAATGTACGCAAGTAATACCTTTATTTGTATTCGATCCTCGTCAAGTTGATAAGAACAAGTTTCGCTCTGATTCTGCTATAAGATTTATGGTAGAAAGTTTAGAGGAGCTTCAAAAGGAAATTCCATTGGTTATTAAATATGGAGATCCTGCTAAGATAATATTGGAGTTAGCCACTGAAACTGGATCAAGCAAAGTCTATTGCAATCGCGATTATACCAAGTTTAGTCAAACCAGGGACAGTGAAGTTCGTGAAGCGCTTCTCTCATCAGAAATTGGTCTCGAAGAGTATGAGGATATTTTGGTAAATTATATTGATAAATCCTATCTGAAATTTACTCCATTTTACAACTATTCCAAACAATATCCAGTAAGAAAGCCATTAACTAAAGTAGATAAGAGTAAATTAACTGATATGGGGCAAAAATCCGAAAAAGACTGGCAGCGATTTGCTCGCACCGAGCCTTCCGACAAGAGTATGCTAGGCGGGCGTAAAGCGGCACTAGCGCGCCTCAAACGCATTCCTCTGAATTATGGAGAAATTCGTAATAATTTAGCGTTGGAAACAACTATGTTATCTGCTTATATTAAATTCGGATGTATCAGTATTCGGGAAGTGTATCAAGTTTTTAAACCCCAAGAACCATTGGTAAGACAGCTCTACTGGCGGGATTTCTATTACTTGTTAGGATTGCGCAACCCACATGTTTTGGGGGCACCTCTGAAACCACTTTATGCGAATATTAAGTGGAAACGAGATCCCGATTTCTTAGAACGTTGGAAAAATGGTCAAACTGGGTTCCCCGCCGTGGATGCGGGCATGCGGCAGCTGAATCAAACCAATTACATGCATAATCGTGCCAGACTCATTACTAGTAATTTTCTTATCAAACTATTAGGTATAGACTGGCAAGAGGGTGAGTTGTATTTTGCACAAAAATTGCGGGATTACGATCCATTGATAAATAATGGTAATTGGCAATGGTCATCTGGTTCTGGCGCAGACTCACAGCCTTATTTCAGGATATTTAACCCTTGGACTCAAGGTACAAAGTTCGACCGCGAGGCGAAGTATATAAAAAAGTGGATACCTGAATTGACAGATGTTCCCGCCAAAGCCGTACATACGTGGGATATGGCATATGCACAATATCCAGATGTGAAATATCCAAAACCAATGATTGATTATAAGAAAGCACGCGCCCAAAGTTTGGAAAGATACAGGGCGTCTTAGAAAACTCATGATTAAGCATAGAAGAATATTCATACATATCCCGGGGCACCAGCTCCACCGTCAGCATTATCTCCCCCACTTCCTTCATCATTAGAACCTCCACCACTTCCACCGTGACCAAATCCGGTCGCATCACCCCCATCCGTTGCATTAGTTGATTCAAATACAGCACCAATTCCAGAACCGCACTATAAGACCCGGCGCTATGTCTACTACAAATTACAGTGGTGATTATGAATTAGTCAATCCAGATGGTACTAGTGAAAATGAGAAACGTGAGACTGCGGTAAGAGAACTCTTCGATGAAAATCAATTAGACGATAGTCTGACTAAAGATAAACTACGATGGTTGTATCACTGGTTTAGTTTTAACAGAGACCATGACATTTTGTTACAAGTTCAACTTCGCCTCATCTTGTTCTTTAGGCAAAAGGAGTCACGTCTTAATGGCCTGTGGTCTTCTGGTGGAATTTATCGGAGTATACAACTTTAAAGGACTATCGGTATGTAGCTAGGGTCTTGTATACAGCACATTTTTGTAAAAATGTCCAAAATTAAAAAAAAATTGAATTTAGCACTTTATAAGATCATTTGTAGCCAGTATTAGTTACTATAACGTAACACGTACTCACTCCTTGCACATTTGTTCAAATGGATATACCTCTCAACCAAACAACGGACAATTACTCCATGTATGGAAGGCACGGTTTGCGGAGGTCTGCGCCGGCATCCCAACGTGGATCTGGTGGACACTCCACCCTCCCAGACTTGCATACACCATTAGACCGAACGAGCACCACACGATCCGCTGGCCCCACTGGACGACCATATAGAGAAAGAGGGGAAGGGTTCATGTCCGAAGTGCACTACTCTACAGGCGATGAAATTTATCAAGTTATCGGGGGAGATGGCGAAACCGAAGCCGAAAAGCGAGAGCGGATGGTTAAAGAATTATTCGACGGGGAGGAGCTAGACACAAAACTCCATTACATTGACGAAGCGCGGTGGCGTTGGTTATATCACTGGTTCGGCTTTGAAAAAGATAGCGATATCGTTCGAAAAGCAGCACAACGGTTGGTAAATAAGCACCCAACCGGCGCGGAATTCTCTGGAGACTTGGCGGCAGCAGCACGCGTAATCCGGAAGAAATGGGCGGTTGTTCTTCGTGATGTGCTATGGAAGCACCCCTCTTTTCACCCCTTTGCCGACACACCGAAGGCTGGAGTTATTTTGAAGACGAAGTTCCAAAACGCCTATCTCGAGGAAGAGTCAAGGAACGTTCCGGTTCAGTTCATATTTAGGTTGAGCTCTTCAGTTCCTGGAGTGCTAACGGGAACGTGGGCGGCCTCTCCTGTCAAGATGACCCAGTCAAGGTTTTACCTTGGAAAGGACGACTTGTTTTGGGCGAGCCTCGATGGGGTTCCCACGCCGTTTACTCTGGGTGACATTCTTGCATACCAACCCTTCAAAGACCTGTAGATGGTCTCCCGATCAGTTGGTTGTACATAGTGTTATTAGTGTTTGTATTTGTGTTATTAATAAAATTTTTAGGACTGAATACTGCTGCAGTATTCTTTCTTTTTAAATTTGAATTTTATATTTTGAGGGCTATACAGATAGGTCCAGACACATCCAAATGAATCCCTTTACAGAAACTGAATCGATAGATATTTATCGTTTGGGAAAAAAACATCCAGCTCCAATTCCAGAACCTGAACGTGAACGTGAATTTAAATTTGAGACTGATAATATGCATACTAAAAAACATCCAGCTCCAATTCCAGAACCGCACTATAAGCCCGGTGCTATGTCTACTACAAATTACAAGGATGAGTATGAATTAGTCGGGGCAGATGGTACTAGCAAAAATGAGAAACGTGAGACCGAGGTAAGAGAACTCTTCGGTGAAAAGCAATTGGACGAAACTGGTCATAGTCTGAATAAAAAGAAAATACGATGGTTGTCTCACTGGTTAGGTTTTAACAGAGTTGACATTTTGTTGCCAGTTAAACTTCGCCTCCTCTTATCTTCGGATTTAGAATTAACTGAAAAAGAAAAAGAGCGGTTGAACGCTATTAATAAGAAAATTGATGAAATGAGTATTGCTGAACGAGCTGCGAAAGCTAATAAAATCCGGAAGAAATGGGCAACTGTTTTACGAGATCATCTTTGGAATTTAAAGGAATTTCATCTCTTCATGGATACTCCTCAGACTAGAGGTATTATTCAGGAAAAATACGATGACTTAATTAATAAATATAAAATTCCGATAGAAAATTTGCCATCCTTGGGTATACTTCGTTTAAGTTCTACAGTTCCTGGTGGAATAGTTAAGTCTTGTGCCAATGGACCCTATTACATACCTCAATATCGATTCTTGTTGGACCATGATGGTTCTTTCTGGTGCATATACGATGGTACTTATAAAAAGTATACTTTAGATCAGATATTGAATTATCAACCCTTTAAACAGGATATTGAATCTATTGATTATGTCAGAATTGGAGAGTAAACGGATTACTTCTTTTTTTAATTAGGCAATATTAATATTAATCCGGATCCTCCGTCGCCTCCATCCCCAGATGCCGAAACAGCACCACTTCCAGCCCAACCACCACCGCCACCTCCGCCACCCCCTCCAAAATAAGGAGAATTATCTCCGGGCTGGCCATCAAATCCTCCTGGACCACCTTGACCTCCAGCTCCACCATCTCCACCCCCTGCTCCAAAGGTTCCAAAAGCCGAAGCACCACCACCACCTCCTCCAGCCCCACCACCTGTTAGGAATACATCCGTTCCTCCGGTTCCTCCGATCCCTCCTGCTAATTCTGGGTTTGTTGCACCAATTATCGAAAATGGTATACCACCATCTCCTCCGTTTCTTCCACTACCATTATCACCGTTTGTATTATTTAATATCGGTGTACCCGTTCCCCCTGTTCCTACTGTTCCAAATCTTTGACCACCACCACCCCCACCTCTTGCACCATTACCACCATCCCCTCCAGAACCACCACCTCCGAAACCACCACCAGTTCCCCCATCCACAGTAAATATGGCACCCTGCAAATTACTGCTTACCGACGTGGATCCACCCGAGGCCCCTGCAGTGCCAGGAGGGGGTGTGCCAAGAGTTGCTGGTGCGCCGGTACCCCCCGTCCCCCCTGCACCAACGGTTAATGTTAGAATTTCACCGGCGGTTACTGAAAGCATGAGTTCAGTGTAAATTCCGGAACCTCCACCACCACCTCCATGACTTCCACTTCCAGAAGAACCTCCAGCACCCCCGCCTCCACCACCTCCACCAGTAGCTCTGATGTAAAGAATTGTTATTCCAGTTGGAACAACATATGTATCATTAGATGTAAAGAATACTGGACCAGATGGAGTTTCCCAAGAAGGTAAACCAGTGCTAACAGTTAATACTTGACCATTACTACCAACTGGTAAATTAGTAACTCCATTTGTGTCGCCTAAAATTAAATCACCAGCAGCAGAAGTTAATCCAGTAACTTGACTAGGATCTGTAAAATTAACGTTAGTTTGATTATTATTCATTATAATAAACATCTCAAAAAAAAAGATTAATGTTTAATAACTTTTACAGACTGAGTTGTATCACTTATATTATAAGCAAATACATTACCTCCATTACTAGTAGTACCAGAAGCGCCTGCTGCTATTTTATTACCACATGAACTTATCCATACACCGATACCAAGTAATCCATTATCGGTAGGACCATTAATTGCTTGAGTTTCAATATAAGTATTATCAAATCCTTCATATATTCGAATTCTACCCCGATCAACACCACCACCATCTTGACCAGATTCGCCAACAACTAATCTATAACCAGTATAATCAAGACCAATAACTCTTCCGAATCGTTTATTAGCTTGATTACCAACAGAAATTTTTTGATTTTGAACCCATCCGGTACCAGAACCATTAGGTTCTTTAAATATATAAGTGGAACCAGTATTAGTATTTAAGTCATCATCTGTGTCAGCACCAATAGCTAATATTTTACCATCGCCACTAAGTTTAACATCAATACCAAATCTGTCATTTGCTGCAGTATCATTTCCTATTATTTTTTGTTGTTGTGACCAAACACCCATAGAATCTACTGTATAAACATATGCAGCACCAGCATTACTACCTGCATCATCATCTCCGTAAGCAGTTATAGCAATTATAGTACCAGCATTATTCATTGTAATATCCAATCCATATCCAGATGATGTGGTTACTGGTGAAGTAATTGTTTGATCTAAATTCCAAGTCATACCATCAAATGAATAAATATTAATATATTCAGGTTGATTTGCAACATTAATCGATTCATATCGTTCTCCAACTGCTATTAAATTACCAACCCCATTAATAGTAACAGAACGTCCATAATTGTAATTTCCAGGATTTATATCCATATTTGGTGATACTAATTTTTGAACTAGTGTTGTAGAACCACAATCGTCAATATTATATACATATGCTGCTCCACGATTATTTCCGCTTAAATTAGGTTCATTAAATGCACCGATAACACAAACAGTACCAGCATCGTTGATTGCACAACTAACACCTAAACCAGCACTAGCTACTCCAGGAGAAAGTCTAGTAACTGATTTAAATAACCATTGATCAGATTGATAATCAAAGACATAAAATGCGCCAGAATCAGTAGCAGCTTCGTCATCAATATAATCACCAGTAATCATTCTAGTACCACACCGATTCATACATATATCTAATCCAAATGTTGAAATAGCTGGAACTGAATCGATTGGTGTAATTTTTTGTTGTTCTGTCCATGTACCCATAGATTCTGTAGATATATAAGCAGCTCCGGCATTAGTACCTGCAGTATCTTCAAAAGGAGCACCACTAATAATAGTAAGACCATCACCACTAATAGCAACAGCTGTACCAAATTGGTCATTAGATTGTGCATCACTTGCTTCTATTTTTTGTTGTAAAGTCCATGTACCCATAGATTCTGTAAACACGTAAGCAGCACCATCATTAATAAGACCACCACCAGTAGTTTCTAAAGGACCACCAATAATAATACGAGTACCAGAATTACTAATACTAACACTATATCCAGTATCTTCAGCATTTGAAGGATCTGCAGCGTCGTATAATATTGCTACAGACGTCCAAGTAGTTACACTTCTATTAAATACCCATGCAGCTCCTGGATTATTCCCACCATCACCAGGATCATATCCGGCGTTTGGAGAACCAATTACAACATTATCGCCGTTATTATCAATACTTACACTAAAACCAAATTGACCATTCTCTACTGAAAATGGACCTAAAGGACTACCATCATTAATTGCGACTAATCTTTCTTCTTCAGTCCAAGTACTAACTGAACGAGTAAATATATATGCAGCACCTCTATCAGACGCTGTAGTACCAGGAGGGTCTGGAACTGGTGGTGTAACATCTTCTAATCTTGCGCCTACTACAGATCTGGTTCCATTATTGTCAATACTCACACTAAATCCAAATTCTGCTTCGTCTTCTGGTGTTGTAGGTACTAATATTTGTTGTTGAGACCAAACACCCATAGATTCAGTAAATATATATGCAGAACCTCTATTAATACCAGCATTATTTTTTGAACGGGCACCAACTATAATATAGTTACCATCATTACTGATTGCAACACTATATCCAAATTCATCATCGTTAGCAATATCGCTAGAAACTAATTTTTGTTGTAAAGAGAAACAACCATTAGAACTAGTAAATACATATGCAGCACCACTATTATTATTAGAATTAGGTTCTCCTATAACTAATTTATCACCAGTACCATTAAGAGCTATACTATTACCGAATCTTCCGCCAGTGTCAGTTCCTATGATATTAGATAATTGCCATGTACCATTTAATGTATAAATAGCAACAACTCCAGTTTCAGAATTATTAAAGGGTATGCCAACTGCAGCAATAGTTCCGTCATTATTAAGAGAAACTGTAGTAGCAAATTGTGGGCTTAAAAATGGGTCAGTAACATTTGAACCAAGTTGTTGTATTTGTGAATAATCATTATCAGTAATAATACTAACAGAATCTCCAGAGGATAATTCTTCTAAAGTAGTAATTTGTGTATCATTTGCTCTATTAGATCCTTCACAATTAACTAAAATAGCAGATTTAACATCATTAACATTCTGATATACAATACTATAAATTCCGGAACTATTAGCTATATATTTTTTAGCGTTGTTATCATAAGTCCAATCTATTGTAGATAAATCTGAATATCCATTAAAATTAATATCAGTTGATTTATCATAAAGAGCTGTAGTACCCGAACTACTATTAGTAATAGTTATAGAACTTCCGTCATCCGTGAAACTAATACCTGTACCAGCGGTTAAACCTTTAACAGACAATGCAGGACCAGTACCAGCACCATCAACTAAAGATACAGTACCACCAGCAGAACCTAAAGTAACTGATGAACCAGCTGTGGCCCAAGTTGGAGTACCACCTACTACAGTAAGAACTTCTCCATTACTACCTACTGATAAATTACTAATACTATCACCACTAGGTCCGCCTATAATGAGATCTCCAGTCGCAGATGTCAATCCCCCAATAGATGACTGATCAGCAAAAGTAACATTAAATAGGGTCTTACTCATGATTTATATATCTTATTAATAAAAAAATAGAAATGATAATAATCCTTCAATTTTAAATAAAAAATAGAAGCGTGGCTTGTTGTCAGCATATCGATGGGGCAACAAATAAGTTGGATACGTGTATTCATGATCTAACCAGAGCAAACTGTAAAAGTATGTCCAGGATGGTGCGGTATGTATCAGTTAGGCACAGATGGGACTAACCGCGTGTTTTCTATGAGCCAGGTATGCACTTTGTTTATAACTCCCGCCTTCCGAAATGCAACTCGGTAATTCATCTAATGCGCAAACTTTAAAAACACCCTCGTATTCAAGAGATTTCGCTACATTTGCGATGTACTTCGAAAATCAAATTGTATCGTCTTTTACACAAGTATGATTCGGTATTGAGTCCATATTTACTAGAACAAAAGCATCTTGTCTATCCAATTCTTCCATTGACACTAACGGATTATCAAGGAAAGCTATTTCATATTCAATGGCAGCTGATATCCAAAAATCTGTGTCTAATTCCCATAACCCCTATAATGTTTCTTTCCTGGTTTCAGCGTGAATAATCATCCACTTATCGCGAACAAATGAGAAATCAACATTTCTCACGCATTGAGGAGGACAACATATCAATAACCATTTATGCATTTTTTAAATTTTGATTTTTTTCTACTAAAAATTTAACTGCTAAATTACAAAGCATCAATGGATATTAGTAGCCTATCCCAAAACCTTGATGAATTCGTCTCCCAAATAGGAAGATCATCCGAAAGACCCATGTCTTTTGAAGACAGTCTTAATGAGTTAATTGAATTTCTCCGATCTGTCTTGAACGAAAAGGGAATTCGAATTACTTATGAACCTCCAGCTAACATTTCGCGTCGCGAAGATACCAAAATCGTCTTATCAGTCAATAAACATAAGGCTGATTTTGATGTTCCGCTGGTCCGAGAATGTGGGGGTATAGTCCTTTCTATACGCCATCCAGTTAGAAGAATACTTTCTGCCGGCTCTAGCTCGGAGCCAGTCGTTTCAGAAAAGTGGACTTGGAGGTGGTTGGCAGTTCCTCCCGGAGAATTTGGACCCAATCCTCCGAAAAGAGTCCTGAAAAGTAACCTTACTAAGGGGAAGTATAAGGTTTTCGAGGCTATCGATGGAACAACTGTATGTTTGTACAATCATAGCGGAGGATGGCATATGTCCACCAAAAATGGATATGATGTAACTAATTTGAGCTGGAGAGGAATCACGTATAACCGCGCTCTACGGGAAGTATTATCTCAATACAAGGAGTTTTCTTGGGGCAATCTCAATCCGGAATGCTGCTATACAATTGGGTTTAGACATCCCATCCACCATCCTTTTCAACCAGCCAAAAAAGCATGGTTCATCAGTGCTTGTAATACATTAACTATGGAAGATGCTGATAACGTAACTGGGTTAGAAGAACAACGAGTAGTTGAAGAGGACTTGCCTGGTATCTTGCATAAAGCAGAAAATGCTCTGGCTACTTGGGAGGATGTTAAAGAAGCCAATTATGGCTATGTCTTGCGATCCCAGGATCCGACTAAACCAGATCTCTTCATAGAGTCGACACTGATGTGTAGAATTCGTGAATTCATATATCACATGAAGTTCATCCCGAGCCGCGAAAAACGCATCAAAAGCAAGCAACTGTTTTCTAACATTAAATATGTGGTTCTGAGGGCTTACCTAGATCCAGTCCGGAGGGAACTCTTCATCCGACTATTTCCTCAATTCCAACATATTTACGATGATCTGGATGTGTTCATCAATAAACTGGTACAAAAGATTACACGGCCCAAAGCGGATTTTGAAGTTGATCCCACCTTTCTGGATAGAATTAGAATATATCTTAACAAGGAACATCCGCGTATTAGCTCGCGCACTAAAACGAGCATTATACGCGACGTTTTAACTACTTCTATTCTATTAGATCTTTACGCCGAATACTTGTTGGATTAACTCCACAAACAAGCTCAAAAAAATAGAAAACAATTTTTTATAAAAATTCACTATTTTGAGTTTAGAAAAAGAAACTGTATGTAATATAATCATGCCAACCACAACGAAGGGTAAAAAGAAAGAGAACGTTCTTGCCAAACATATTGTTCCTAGAGCAAAGGAGATTCACAAGGCCCACCCTAAGAAAAAATGGTCCGAATGCATCAAAGAAGCTTCTGTGGAATATCGCAAAAAGCCCAGAACCAAGAAGAGTAAGTAAATTTTCTTAAAAGAAAGCAAACGCACTTCAAGTGATTAATAGCATAAATACTTAGCGAATTAATTATTGTATTGTTTTATTTTTTCCACTACCAATATAATGTCGTGGCATACTCAATCACACGGATATAAGTTACATCCTGTATATTACAGGGCTCAAGCCTGCCCTCCTCCAGGATATGGCGAAAGGAATTACCACTATGATGGACCGTCATGCACTAGGCCCATTTGGGATCGCTCTGAAGGTATGCAACATTTCTACGGTAGATCTAACGGGTATGATATGTTTGATCCTCGCAAAAATGCAGGAGCGGCTTCTATGCAAATGCGCTCTCAAGGAGAAGTTCCCTTCGGCGGAAGTATCGAAGATAGAGAATTTCAGCACCAAATTGGTCGCAAAAACCCAACAGTCGACGCATTCGCTGGAATCCACCACACCAGATTTATGGAATAAATCTGCTTCATGGAGTAAAACTGGATTTATTAGGAATCGCAATTGAGAATCGTTGGGAAAGAAACTTTTTTGGATATTTTGATAAGTCTACCACATATATGTGTAACACTTGTTTCTACAATCCATTCAACAAATGCCAATCTAGGAAGTGGTTTGTATTTTAATAAGTTTAATTCTGGATGGTATGTTGCTTCATTGTTTTTATGCGCATTCAAAAATAAAAATATTAGCCAATATAATGGAACCTGTAATAGCATTACTCGGTGTGCTTGTTTTGGTTATCGTAGGTATATTTGCCTACAGGGATTATGAAGGATTTCTTCTGATTCCTGTTGAGAACAGAGTTCCTGTTGTTAACGCTCTGCAACACTCTTTCTGGCACGTATCCCCAAGCGGGACACCATTCTATTTGCGTTTTCAAAACCACAAGAGACTTCGCTGGTTTGGTTTAGATAGATATGGGGGTCCTCTTGAAATGTTGTACGATATAGTAAATCCATCTACCATAATCGTACACACTCCATCGGTTAGCGATTATCATGATTCCCCTGACTATTACCGGTTTACTTTGGTAGATCAGGATACCGTAGAGCTCCGCATTTGGAGAGGGTTCCGACCCGGTGCTCCAATATACCTTAAGCGTGTTGCCCCGACTATCTATAACTAAAAAATAGCATACAACCGCTCTATATAATGATAGTATTGGATATGCGTTCTTTATTTAGATTTTTTTGCAAAAATGTTTTCTCTTCACTTTTAGTTGATCGTAAAATACTTTTAAATGTCCGTTTATAACATTCAGGGTGGTTATACTCAAGTAGAGGCTAAGTTTATCATCATCTGATTGGTTAGTCGGAAATCCCTCCAACCATCAACACTAAACTAAATATTCATGTTATATGTGATGTAATTTCAAAAATTGTAGCGCATCTTTAAAATTGACATAATTGCCCCAGTAAAACACCATCGGCCGGCGACTTCTAACTATTTTTACGGCATCTTCAACACTAAGTCTTTTACCATTGTTGTGTGCATATTTCATAAGAAATCCGGTCATAATTGCCGCAGATCGCTGTATTCCAGCCCGGCAATGTATGAGTATTGCACCTTTTCGATGGTGGCTATAAATAAAATCTAACACACTGGGCATCATAACAGCCATCGTTCTCACATTTATATTCTTAAGTGTTTGATTCGGACCAGGGTCGTTTATGGGAATGTTGAAATATCTAAAATTTTTAGGATAATAATTAGGAACAGTGTTTGTTGCATTAACAACGGCAACAATTTTATTTTTTCTTAAGAACCCTATATCTTGAGCTGCTTGAGCATCCCCTACCCATATCCTAGGTATTATTTCAGTTGCCGGCATTATGATCTAGTAGTAGAAAATTTGTAAAAAATAAATTCAATGATTTCTTATTATGAGGATTATTTCTTTATGAACAATCAAGAAAATTTGTTAAAATAGATATTTAACAACTCAGTGGTTGTTCTGTTGCGAAGCAAAGGAATATAATTAGAAATTCGCGATTTTTGCTTTGGGACCGGAATGCTCCATTTTGGAGATAATCTGTCATTTCCAACATATTTTTTTACTCCCCAAACTTCTCCATTAACCAAGGCGACTAATTTCTTAGCTGAACTCTTGGGGTGAGTAATCCAACAGTCAAAAATCATAATATCGGTCATCAGAATAAGTTGATATTTGATATGAAATCCTGGAAAACATGCCTTGAACATCCTCACTTGACCATATTTAATCTCTAATATATATGATTTCATGACCAGATATCGCCTGAAAAATACTTGGTGTATCTGGCTATATGTTTTCTTTAGTTTGCGCACTTCTTTACGGACACCTATGGCAAATAATCGACAAGTTCTCTCTAAATTAATCATATCTATTATATCTAACCACGGTACTACATGTTTATGAAATAAGTCCCAATGATGTTGGAATCCCAAAAGCATTTATATTAACTAGTAGAGTAATAATTATTACGAAATAATTCGAGCAACTCTTTGGTGGATTCCATAGTTAATAGATGAAAGTATGAAGTTATTCTTGCTATTTGCTTTGGTTTTTCTAATAAACATCTGGAGTTCATTGGGTGCATATTTTTACAAACATATCCGTCATTATTTCCACGTAAATTGCGATATGTGTCGCGTGAATCTGCCATAAAGTATCGCTTGGTCGATCCTCTAGATCTGTACTGTATGGAGCAAGTAAAAAACATTTTATTATCTACAATGAGCTCTAAGGTAAAATACATAGTAAATTCAGCCGGAATTCTCTTACTAAATACTAAACATGTCGGGGTTTAATTTCTAGAGTGTAACAATCCTGTTTTATTTTACAACTATGATTTGAGGACGGACGAATGTGCATTCCATGACCATATTTTTTACTAAACCGCCTTCTACGAACTTTGGATCTGAATTTTCTGGAGGTCATCTCCAACATTACCAAATCTATAGTTTCCAAATATTTAACAACATATTTTTGAAATAATTCCCAGTTGTATATAAATCCATGAATCATATTCTTTCCCCAAGGGTATAATTTACAAGTAGTAAAATTGAACCATTTTTCGTACAAATGGATGTAGGAGAGTAGGATATACATGTCCAGGCAAATCTAGAAGAAATGAAAGTCCGTACTAAGATCATAATCAATGCGACATTGGATGCAATGGAATCGCCTAACGAAAATGTAGAATACACCCTTGGGGGGAAGTCGTGGAAAAATTAATTGAAATCACTGGCGAAAATATTTGATTTAAATTTTGATTTTTTTATTCTATTAAAGATGATGAATCCTTCAAGGGAGTTTTCCCCTTTGGAGAATACTATCTCCACCATATCTGCCAAGTTGAGTCTCCCGCCAATGGTTCATCCCAGTTTATTAATGACCGAAGAAATAGTTAATCTATTGATTAATGGTACTAGAACATACACTGATTATATGAATCGTCGTTTTGTAAGTGTTGGGATTCCAAACACCCATATTCCGGTGGATTTGGGCACTGATAAAATAACTAAAGAAGCCAAACAAAATCTACAAACTTCATGTATGCCAATGGTACTGAATGAAGAAGATCCATTTTATAATACCTTGTTGACAAAAACATTAGCCACGGCTCCTGGCAAAATAGTAAAGATAGATTCTAACTTCTTACATATCGCCGCTAATGGTTATGTCGAACCAGCCAAGCCCAAATCAAAGCGAGGTCGGAAACCCAAAACAAAGCCCAAAACCACTAGAAAAAAGAGGGGTGATCAAACTTGCTTTAACAGCCAAACAACATTTATGGTCAGGGGACAATATAATAAAAATGGCAAAACTTATGATAACATTTATAAAATCAAGGTATTTAGAGATGGTGGAGTGCAAATACCGGGAGCCCGCGAGGAAGGTTGGGACGAAATAATACCTTTAATGGAAGAGCTATGTCGATTCTTCACATTGGCATTTGATACCAAAATCATATTTAAGGACATGATGCCTAAAATGCGCAATTATAAGCAGTTATTACTACCCATTACAAAGGATGGTAGGACTCGCAATCGTAATACAGATATAGTTAGTTTAAAGCGGTGCCTTGAAAAGAGAATTGCTCCTCTGATAAGAATTAATATTGAAGCGGTCATCGGTCATCTACAAACTCACAAATATGACCCCGAAACACTGATTAATCATTTGCGCACAGCCAAGGATTACATTAAAGCGATTAGGGTACATCCAGACCGCTTATGTGATATGATTAACAAACTACAGCTTGTGGAAAAAAGAGCGGCCTTGGAAGAGTGGGCTGACTATTTATCTAAACAAGGAATATTCACAAACAATACCATTTTGGACGATATTTACTCGTATGTTGTCAGGCGGTCTGTAATGGACTTACAATATCCCTTGTTAACCGGACCAGACAATCTCATACAGGCTATAGATTCGAATAATGATAAATACAAAACTGTGTTGATTACATTTTATACACGGGTTGAGAAGAAGTCTGGTAAAGGAATTGTGTTTAAGATTTTCGAAAAAGGCAAGATTAACATTGATGGTGCTCTGGATAGACCCGAAACAGAGGGTCTATGTAGATATCTCCATGAGGTTATTATTAATCCCGAGAATGATATTATTTACTATGATGATGAAGACTCTTATGATCCCGGCGACACTGATGAAGAATCGTCTGACTTTGAATTAGACCTTGGCTAAATGATATTAGCTTGGATTAATAGATCTATAGTCATATACCCCAATACCATAAAGATGGATTGAATAATAATTCCTTTATTGGTAGGAGTTCCCATATCTTCGATAGTGTCTGAAAAGCGACTTAAAACATTTTCAACAAATATATCGCTGGATATAAAGATGAATATCAGCATTATTGCAATAATCAGCTTCCAATTTAAATTTTTTAGCATATCTACCAATACATGCACAAAATCATTAGAATCATCTTTTTTCTCTTTTTTCTTTGTCAATGGTTCAGAATCAGCCATTGTTATAATAATACTCGTATTAAAAATCAATCTGGAAAAAAAGTCCATTGCTCGAGTCCAGGAATAGGTAGTTATTAATGAGCCAAGATGGCACTTTCTGTTTTCCGAGTCATGTAACAAGCGTCTGGTTTGGAATTAATCCAAGTCGAATCTTTTTCCAAGGGTCTATTGATTAAATAAATGGACAAATTGGTGTAATAGGAATCATTCCTGTCTTTTTTTCTAAAGCCTCCAGTTGAGCATAATCTTCTTCAAAATCCAATCTTTATCCATTGTTTTTAACAAAAATTGATTTCAAATTTGAAAGACTTTGATATTAAAATGGATGAATTTCCAGAGGATCTTTGCACGGAAGAGTTTGATAAAATTTGTACATCAGCAGCTGCGGAAGATGCTAGACAACAGAAACTACTCCGAGATTTGAGAGCAGACTTCCCGAAAAAAATCAGAAACCAAATGAGAGCTCAGAAAAAAGATGTTGAATTAGTGTTTCCAGGAGGAACTCGTAAGAATACGATTCTTGAGATAATGAATGAGTTGAACAATCGTTTTCGTAAAGTTGAATATTGGGCTGTCATTCATTATGGCGGTGTAGAAGAATATAGGCCTTTTACTAATGGTACAGAAGTATCGTGGAAGTATAGAGTTACTTTCTAAAAATATGCATTTTTCCCGGAAAGCTATTATTTTTGGAGAAGTTCGATTAGAATATCCTCGCAAGGCTATCTAGATATTTTAAAATGGGCCCTTGATGAAGGATTTTCCTGGAGTTCAGACATATGGTATACTGCTGCTAAGTATGGTCATTTAGAAATATTAAAATGGGGTCAGGATAACTCTCCATGTGCTTGGGAACCGCATATTTATACTACAGCAGCGATATATCACAAGCAACATGATGTGGTGAAATGGCTGCGTGAATAAGGTTATAGAGATATGTAAATGTCATCCTTTGGTCTGAACTTGTAGTAATTAACTAGACTGCGGTTAAATATGTTCAATAAGAAGTAATTACGCTTGAGCGGGTTACGCAGATCATCAGCTAATAGTTCAATCATCTTTTTAAGTTGGCGTGGTGGTATTACTAGTTGTTTCAATTGCAGCTGATTGGTGATTTCTGGAATCTTTCCAGATGATCGCACAAACTCGGTCATTTTTTCTAATTTCCTTACCAGATCTTTTTTAGACATTTCACTTAGTTCCAGCAACAATGCTCTGTCGAAACGATAGCTCATAGAATCAAACTTAGAGAAATACTCTTTTTTACCATACATTTCCAATTGTGACTGAATCTTCTTAAAATCCACATCATCAATTATTTTAGAGACTTCGTTCATTTTTCCGGCGCTTATTAATTTCTTGAGCCGTTTCCGCAGGGGAATATTGCGCTGCATATCCAATTGATTAATAAATGCGTTGACCAACAAATCATACAGATAAACATCATAAAGAGATTCATTGATTTTTCTAATTCGGGTATCCATGGGAGCTGGCCTAGTCAATATTACTTCGTTTAAAACATCTGGGTCATGTTGCAAGATTTTTACTGGAAGATTTTCTTTGGGTTTCTTTTGAATGTCATTGGCGTAATAATACAATCCAGAACTAATAAACCCAATTAATTTACCTGTCGAACGAAGTTGTAAGTATGCTTCAGGTTTAATAAGCGGGTAATATGGAATTATAGTCCCGTCCGGAGTTCGTAACCCCATCTTGACTGATTTATCTCTTATAAATTTGTTGTACTCTTTGATTAAATCCATTAGACTTGATTGCGGAAGTTTGTGATTTCTCCTATAGAACGGGTCTCTGTTTCCTTCTTTTGAAACAGAATAGCTTACTGGAAGAAATACTTCATCTACCATAATTCCATAACATAGATTGTTAAGATTAAGATATCTCTCCGTGATGCGATCTCCAAGAAATTCTTCCATGATTTTCAAGTCAATCATGTTATACGTGGTGGGCTTTTGCAATAACTTAGATATTACTGAGCGCATAACAATAACCAAATCATCCTTATTCGTAAATGTCTTTTGCATAATTGCCATATTGCGGAAGAAGTCGCGGGGAATAACTATCTGTAATGGATAGTAATTGAAATCGCCCTCCATAGTACGATCATTTCGTTTAATTAGAATAATAAACGACTCTTCCGGAGCGAACTGTTCCGGGATAATGTCATCTGTATAAACCACCCGACAACCCAATTCTATATTCAATGTTTCGTCTTGATCGCTGCTAGTTGTCCCCTCGGATCTAGGACTAGAGTCGTAAATAACCAACGGCCGAACTCCATAAACGGAATAACATATATCTATCAAAATGGAATTGATATCCCTTTGCAATGGTAAACCCACCTCTGGAGATAATATTTGCAAAACATCTTCGCGGGAATCCGCAAATATTGTTGGATTCTTTTCCAGATATTCCACGAAATCCTCTATTACCTCCTCTACTGTTTTACTCAAAGATTGGGCTATAGCAAATAAGCTACCAACATTATTGGTATTTGGTAAATTTTGCGGAACTCCCACTATGTAGTAGTTAGGGGATCTTAATTCATCCGTGGCTTGTGCACCCAGTTGAGTATTGTTGATAAGAAATTGAGTCAGACTAATGGGAGGGTATCCCAGCCGATCTATTTCAATGTCTTTTCCATATCCCATTATGTATCTGGAAACCCCGGATGCTATTTCTTCCTCGGAATAAACGTGACTTTCCATACATACTTTATACAGTTGGGTCTTCTTTGTTTGCTCGCTGGTGACAGGGGTTTTTTTACAACAAGGTATACAGTAGTTTTTAGGATGGAATCCAGTTAGAAATCGTAAATGCGGATATTTGGGATCCGGACAATAGTACATCATGGGAGATTGGGTTGTAAAATTCCAATATTTGACTAACGAATTTCGAATCTTGGGGGGTAACATCGATGCCTCTGCCTCTGAATATACCAGAGGCTGATTGGGTTTCTGACATATTCTAGAATATACTATTGAACTGCCATATTGCTTAAAATTATACAGATTTGGATCTTTCTCTTTCAAGCGACGCAACCTGTTTTTGGTCGGCTTTATTTCGGTTGTGGTGGGGATAAATTTCCCATCGATATTTTCGGTTAGACGCCGAATTAGTCCCAACAAATATTGATGCAAGTGCCTAAATTCATCTTCTCGAATGTTCTCAATCCGAAAGCGCACATCCGATGATCTATGGGCGACCTCAACTAATCGACCGGTTTCAAATAGTAATGCCCATCGTTGTCGAATGCGGGGGTCAGATAAATGCATATAGTAGTTTGACACATCTAAATTGCGCTCCAGCCGCCTAATATCAAACTTGGTTATGCCCTTATAAAAGTAAAACTCGCGGGGATTTCCGGGCTTATCTTTGAATATTCCAGCTTTGTAATATAAACGTATCATAGCCATTAGTTTATCAAATACCGATTCCGACATAAGTTGGTGCCAGAAGAAGTTCATTGTTAATTCGGTAAACTCACTATTGTACATAGTCATATCATTAAGCCTATCAGTCGCATCAAAGATCTGTCTCCCCATTTCATTTAATCGCGCTACAAGTCTGTTAACCCGTTTCTGGATAATTTTGAATGCTCTAGAAAAGTCCACTCTCATACTTTCTGGAAAACTAGTACGTATGATATACTTACCGTTGTCAAAGAACATAATAATCAGCAACAATTCATAGTCGTTAATTTCTTCACTAATCACTATGGCCACTGTATTGTAATAGTTCATTCTAATATTGCGAACTTTGTAATGATATGGACCAGGATTGATCTTAGTCAAGATAAAAGCATTACCTTCATGTTGTAATCTAGCCTTTATTGCCACAATGCCATCATCCAAAGATAGCAAATCGAATACATTACGAACATTAACTCTCATTTCTCCTCCGATCAATGATGGGCGGACAAATGTGCGAAATTTATCTACAGTTATTGCCAAACTTAATAGAGCAATACTAGTCTGTTCTAATTCCTTCGGAAATCCTTTACCTAAATACACTTCGTTTATAATTTCACTCTCTGTATTGAACAGGCTTGTCAACGCATTTTGGGATGGTTCCAATAATGGGTAATTGTCCTTTAAGTTTCCTATTAGGTAAGCTATCCATGTTTCAGGAGTTAGCATGGGCCAGTATTTTACAACAAAACCATAATATAACAGTGATGTCCTGTATTCATCAGTCTTGGCAGCTTGCTCAATAGCCGCTCTTTGCGGGGCAATATATGTATCTAAATCTGAAACATATATAGTTGTCTGACCTGTTTTTTGGAATAACTCGCCCATAGTCTGAAAGTGATCGTAAGCTTCAATTCGCAACAGCGAGCGCATGTTATAAAAGGTTTGATCAACCGGAATTCCCAACACATCCTCGCCCTCGATATTGCGAATGTCTATTTTTTGTAAAGTATCCAAATAAATGCGATAACTCAAAGGAATAGCTTTACTACCCTGCAGTATGTAGACATGTTGCCTAAAGTGCGGAATCTTCAACAATACAGATAGTTTAAGCTTAAGCTCGCTAATTCTATCTTCGGGATAAATGTATATATTGCTCGTATAAACCACGGATTTGGGGAGTTCTTCAATTTCCTCTACTTCAACTTGAGGTTGCAAATTATCAGCAGAATCAAATAAATCTATGTCTTCGATATCTTCCAATGCCAATTCTTCTTCGAGTTCCTCAAGTTCAGTATCAGGAGCGCCCCCCGAAGTGATTAATAACTTCTGAGCATATTTAGGTCCATAGAACTTTCTTAATTCAGCAGGCGGGGATTTATGCCCTGGAGCCCCATCCGCTATCAGAACATAAGTAGTTGCCCCAACAATAACCTTAAGAGGATTCTTCTGGAAGTAATTATCCATATTCTATACCATATAGTTGGAAAAAATTTAGTTGTATGAGAAAGTTCATTCCTGCAATATAAAAAAATGGATATGGCTTTGGTGGTGTCAATACTCATAGTTTTGTTGGCACTTTTTGCCTTTTGGATAATTCCACCGGATCCATTCGGCATTAATAACATTCATACTTCGCGCGGCTGGGATGGTAATCATTATTATGTTCATAGAGCCCATCATGATTATATGAATGCTGCACATATACTGGCTTATGTGAATCAAAAAGTCCATCATTTAATTAGACATCTTAAAAATAAGTATCTAACTGAACCCATGGAAAAGATCGACATGAATCGTGTCAAAAACAATCATATCGATATCTTGCCCATTCAAAACGATACTAATCTTGAGATCGAAAGAGTTGAGTATTTAGTCAGCCGTTACGATGGTAATAACTTGGTTGAAAATTCCCCGCATAATGCTGATGAATATACATCATATACCGAAGGAAAGGGGCGTAAAATAGCTATATGTTTACGGGAAAAGGCCCCGGGATCTCGTTTTCATGATATAAACTTGATTATGTTTGTAGTTATACACGAACTAGCTCATGTTTGTAATGATGTATTTGGACACGGGGAGAAGTTTTGGGACGCTTTTGCATGGCTTTTGGGTGAAGCTGTTGAAGCGGGTATTTACAAGCCGGTTAACTACACCTTAAGACCGACCAAATACTGTGGAATGAATATTAACTATTCACCACTATTCAACCCCGTGCAAAGGTATAAATATATGTAGTTTGGAATCAAAATACATTTTTTGATCCTTTTGGAAATTTGAAATTTTGATATTATATATATTCTAAAATGACAACTAAAAATACATTGGTATTTGGGTCAACCTTTGGTTTGAGAGCCGCTTTTCCCAAGCTGGAACAGTTTCTAGACAAGGATGAAGTTCGAGAAGTTTCCAATTCTCTAATATCGGGCAAACCTGTGGAGTTCATGCCAAATGACAGTATGGAAAATCACATATCAGTAAATAGAAAGTTTCAATACGTTAATTATTTATTCGGGGTACTCAAAGACGGTACTAAAGCAACTGTCGTAATTGAAGACCCACATGTTTATTTTGATGTACGCGTCCCAACAGGACGCAACAGTAGAGAATTTCGAGATGAAATACATCGCAGTCTATATCGAGAAAATACAAAGGAAGATATGACACCTAGAGATATTCGAGTAATACAGGGAAGACCCTTTCGGGGATATAGGGAGAAGCCAGTCGATTACATTAGATTATCATTTAATACGAACTACAAGCGCAAAAAAGCGCAAGAGTATTTGGATCCAAGAGAAGGCTCGCCTAAACATTCGTTTGGCCGGCTAGAACTTGCTTCCGATGATCGAAGTTGTTATTACCGAAAAGTAGCCAGAGAGAGTAAATTCAATACTGGTGGCTGGAACGAGTTGCACGGATATGGGTTAGATTCCTCCGAGAAAATAGCCAATACTAAGTACGTATTGAGAATGCCAATTTCCGGCATCAAAGCCAAAGATTCAAATATGCGTGATAAGATGGTTTTGGTTACATGGGATATTGAAACTTATGTCCCCGAGGAACATAGAGATGGTAAAGTCCACACTGATCGGGTTGGTCTGGATCGTATGTTTATGGTATGTATGACTTTTCATTGGCAATATGATGATAAACCATTCCTCCGAGCATGTGTTACTAGTTTGCCGTGCCCCTCAGACAAGGATACAATAACTGTATTTTGCAAAGATGAAGTAGAGATCATTCAAGCAGTTTGCGTTATAATGAAGAATATGCAACCCTCATTTATCACGGGATTTAATGATGGTGGTTATGATTGGCCACTTTTCCTTTGTCGGGCAAGTTATTACAAACTGCTCCCAATGGTTAAATCCCACATGGGGTGCATTCCTCTCAATGACAATACTGATAAATGGATTTATGGCAAGCAGCCCCGAGAAGAAAACGTGAAAATATCGGCAGAGGTATCTGTTAAGCGTAAAATGCTTAACGTTCCTGGATTGATAGCATTTGACACTCAATCCGAGTTTCAAAAGCTCTATCCTGCGGCGGAGTACAAAAGTCTTAATTTCTTCCTGGCATGCAGTAAACTAGAAGCCAAAGAAGATATGTCTTATAAACGCATGAATGATATCGTAGAAGCAATAGATCATTTACAGAAACGATATAATGTGCGAATGTGGGCATCATTATGTGCGAAAGTACTTGATGATCCTGAACTATGCGATACAAATAATAACGATAAAGCAATTAGATTACAAAGCAGGCCTTATTTATTGGGTGTGCTAGACGATTGTAACAATGTTCGTAGTTATTGTGTTGCTGATGCGCACAAATGTCAGCTGTTATGTCTCAAGAAATCAGTTATCAGTGACAAGCGAGCTATGGCCAGTATGTCTTATACTAGTATGTACGATGGCTTTGTTCGTGCAAATGGTATGAAGGTCCGGAATCTGGTGATGAGTAAGGGATGTGAACCTAAATGGAACATTCTATTCTCTACTAAAGGAGCTTCTCACAAGATTGCACAAAACTATCCCGGCGCATGGGTGTTTAGACCTAAAAAAGGTATTCGGCGTGATACTATTCAGGTACAGATTAAGCAAGAATTGAGTGAACAGATTCAAGATGACCACGGGGATGATATGGCGTGCTATAGAGAAATCCTGGAGATGTCCGAACAAGAAATATATGCCCGCTTTGTGGCTGGCGATACCACAATACGGGGAGCTGCTGAGGGTAAAACACATAATAGACCTGTAGTTGGTCTAGATTTCAGTTCATTATACCCTAGTGAATGTATGGCCAACAATTATTCGCCCGAAAAGATCATCACAGATCCCAAACAAGCTGCTTTATTTGATCCCAAAGATCTCAATGAGATAGAGTTTATCTATCAACATTGGGTTGATGCTAAGGCTAAAATAGCAGAAGATCGCACCGCCCACGGGTGGTCAGTCAAGCATTATAACGATAAGAAGCAGATGGGATTATATCCAACAATTTTAAAAGAGTTGTTTGATGACAGATCTGCATTTAAGAAGATCATGTTTAAATTCGGTCAAATTCAAGAATTTATGGAAAAATATCAGGGGAAACCCATTGCAGATATCTTGCAAAACGCTAAAGTTGCTAAACTAAATGCTGAAAAAGAGATTGAGAAAATGAAAGCCGAAGGTGCTCGTAAGCGACTGATTGACAAGAAATCTAGGGATGTTCGGAGGTATTCCGGCATTGCTGAATATTTGGAAAAGCAAACACACAGAACATTCGAAGAAGTCTTCGAAGAAGTGGACTTCGAACATTCGGATAAGAATTCTAAACAGCTAGCTAAGAAGGTATTCATGAATACCTTTTATGGAGAAGCTGGTAATCAAATATCAGCGTTCTTCATGTTGCTTGTTGCTGGGGGTATAACCAGTGCGGGTCAACGTAATATTAAGCAGGTTGACAAGTTTGTGCGCGATAGAGGGTGTTTTGTACATTACGGGGATACTGATTCTGTCTATGTGAGCGCACCTGATAAAATCTTCGCCGAACTCGATGAACAATATCTGAGTGGCAAGATTACCAAAAAGAAGTATTGGGAGGAAATGATCTATCTTACCATGGATTACATGGACGAAATTAAGAACGAGGTGAATACTATGCTCAAAGAAGACAGTGGAGGTCCATTCCTCAAGGTGGCTTATGAAGAAGTGCTGTATCCAGTACTATTCTGTGGTAAAAAGAAATATACTGGCATTCCTCACGAGGATGAAGTGAATCTCAGTGCATGCATGCCTGGTACGACGTGGCAAGAATTTAAGAAGGCCTTATTTATCAGAGGTCTGGAAATAAAGAAGCGGGGAGCATCAGAGTTTGTCAAACAAGTCTCATTTGAACTGCTACAAGAACTATTTTGCATTGAGGCTGAACAATCAGTTATTAGTACGGTGCTTAGTAAATTCAAAAACATTATGAGTCGTAAATGGGACCCCAAGATGTTTACAAAGCGAGCTCGATGGAAAAAACCGGATCCCGGAAAACCCGGGAATGTAGCCGTATTGGGGTTTATTGATCGAATGGATCGCACCGGAAAGCTTCATACGGAACTGGGAGATCGGTTTGACTACGTTATTGTAAAACCCCCATCGGAGGGTGAGCATGACTTACGAGGTCGCCGAAAGACCTACAAAGTCTCCGATATGATGGAATATCCTGAGGCTCTAGACCAAGGATACGAAATCAATATGGATTATTACATGACTGGAGAAGTCATTGGAATGTTCTCACGGTTTATAGTATATCATCATGACTTTGATGCACCAAATGTAGCCGAAGATGATGCCGATGAGAAATCTATCAAGTTAGCGAAAAGATTCCTAACTCGTTTATACAATTCCCAATACGCCACAAATATCGTATGTTCTACAGACGTATATAAGAAGATATTTACGAAGGTCAATAGTCGATTGAAGAATGAAGTGAAATCTAGAACAACCAATCATCTGGTACTCGACAAGACTAATGTAGTGATCACTGGATCTGAATTGGAAGGTCTAGCTTGGCGCATGGAGCTCGAGAAGGAGATTATTAAAAAGGCAAAAGCAGATGCCAAGAAAGCGCTGAGCAAACTCCCGACTCCCACTTTCAAGGGCAATCCGCATATTATTGCCAAAATGTACAAGATAGATAATCCTTCTAGTCCAATGTTTAGGCAGTTGAGAAGTTTTCAGCAAAATGAAGAACTTAGTTTGAAAAGAGAACTGTTGAAACTGCTTACCGGATATCAAAGCACTTGCGAAAAAATCCGTCATTGGGTAATGACTGAGGTGGAGCAACTCACTATTGAAAACGAGTCCGAACTTACAGAAGAAAGCCCTAACTTGAATCTGGATACTTTGGATCATGCCGCGGAAATAGGTCTGACTCCCGAGGAGACAAAGACTTTGGAAAGCATAGACTTGCTATACTTGAAGATTATGAGCATGTATAGATATCAGCAAATGATACTAAATACCTGCAAAGCGGCTCAGGAATATAAGGAAATCTCCGGCGGTACATACGCTCCCCCGCGTCAAGAAAAAAGAGATATGATGAAAGATTTCTCAGCATTCATTGCTGGACGCCCCCGCAGATGGTGAGTTAAACTAACTCTTCCACATTGCCAATTAACGCGGTTGCATCTTCAGAACTATTCTTGTAGTCAATGAAGTGAGCAACCAAGTTACTGATTGCAAATTTTTTACCATTTATTGCTTCCTCAAATGTATTCTCATTTCCAGTTGGATAATATTTTTTAAACAATTTCTTGGCTTCTTCGGTAGTGAGTTCACCAAAGTAGATAGTTTTGTCTATCTTTCCGGGTCGCAATAGAGTGTTGCCTCTCCTGTCATTTCCGAAAGCTTTCTGTGCTTGTTCAAGATCATTAACACATAGAATAATAACAGTGCCGTCTGGAAGAGGGGATACTCCCGTCAATTGCTTCCAGAAACCCGCCACGAGTAACATATTTGTCGGAACGTGATGTTGGTTTGATCCGCCTATCTATAACTTTATCAAACTCATTGAATATAATAACGCAACCATGAGAAGGAATCTTAGAACAACATTCTTGAAATTCGACATCATTTAATCCATTGAGGGAAACTCTATAAACAGCTTTGCGATATTTCAAGGCTTGTGATTGCCAGAAAATATGTTGATAGTTCGTCACTCAAATGTTGAGTTTGTGAAAAGCAATTATTCCGTTGTGGAATTTAATGAGGATGACTTTTCCCAAGTTATAAAAGCACTAAATTCTTTTATTTCATAAATAGAATTTATAACTGGAAATCTATTATTTCCCAGAAATGAATATTTCTGGAAATTTCTTTTATTGTCTAATATAACATGAAGGGCATTTGGGTTGCTTTGATTTTTGTTTTGCTTATTATCCTAGTCGCAGTCCTCTTCACCTGCAAGACAGTTGATTCCATTTTGGCTCCACTCCGGAAGCTATTTGGGGAGGATATGGAGGATAAGGAAGAGCTTTATCCCGCATACGCCGGCAGCAGTCCTCTTTTGGACCATTTGAATACCCACCATGATCATCCCTACAACACTAACACAATGGGGTGCCTGGATGTCAACGATACTTGTCGCAGTAGCACCCTGCAAGGATACTCTGGATATGCCGACCCTTACGTTCGCGATGTCGGCTTCTCCGACTATGGAACCATGGCCAACATGGACTACGAAGTTGGTGGCCGAGGCGGCTTTGCCGTGGCCGGATCCGGCTATGGGGGCTTCCCCGAACGTAACTTCGTGGACTATCTCCATGATACCGAACTGGATCCATCCGTGAAGTCTAACCACAGACAATACGTGCGCGATATTAGTCGATTCTACACTGGCGCACACTTCACTACAGTGGCCGATGATAATAGAGACGTGTTTGCTACAAACTTCGTTGGACTGCGTCGTCCAAAGCATGTCCCCATAGGGCCCGACGCGAGACAACAACAAGACGTGGACGAGTCCGTGTTCAAACGCAACCGTCGCTGGTTGTTGTAATGAATGGAAGCTTACTAGCACATCAAAAAATCTATATTTATCTTTTTTGCGCTCAATCACACGTCCTTAAATCTTCTTTGCAGTCATCAATACAATTGGCGTGATTAAAACCAGTAACCTCACCAATGACGTTAAGGGTGGGAAATGTCACCACTTCTGTAGTGCAAGCACCAAATCTTTACATGGTTGCCCATTAAATATAAGCAATTTCTATAAAAAATTGATCTCTTAGTATTTAAAATGGACACGCTTTCAATCGCTATTGATAAAATCATTTGGTTTCGCATAACAAATCACAAGTTGTATGTACAAACACATGATAGGACATTTATAATCGAAAATATGGAGATTGCTCAAAAGGTATATAAGTTACTACATGATCCGCAAACTCATACGACAAAGAAATGGTTGAATATTCACAATGCCAGACTTTAAAATGAATTGGTAAAATTGATAACATTGGGGAACATAACACGGCTCTGGCTCACGAAATAACTGAAACGGTCATTTAATAATGTCGTATACCGATGTAAGTGTGCAGATCAAACAGATTCAAGCCACAAGCATAGATTCAAGGGAGTATCTACACATTTACACAAATATAATGGAAATAATAATCAAAGATCCAGAAGCCTCCAAGGAATTTGATAGTAATGTATCATCTCCTGATTTTCTGGCTAAATATGAATGGTATGGATTTGGAAAGGCCAAAGTTAAAATAATCAAACATATTCAAAAGTGAAGTTGTTTTTTATAAAATGTGGACGGTAACAAATGAAGTGCTGGATGGAACTATTTCATCTAATGATTTAGAAATAGCTTTCCAACTTGTTGCCGAAAAAATCATTAAACAGCCATTTCTAGCAGAATCCATTTGGACATTAATAGGTTATGTTAAGGATGATATTGAGAAACAATGCCTCACTGTTAGGGGTCATAATTTAATTATTATTGGCGGACCTATTTTCTATTGGGGTTGGAGTGCTGATTATACTAGTGTGAGTGGATATGTACATCTCATAGATAGAGAGTGTAAACTAACATTGATCTTTATCAAAAAAGTATGAGTTTTATTAAACTAGATGATAGAACAACAAATATGTTGTAGGTAATGGAGATAAGGTGCCACGTTCTATTGAAGAATCATTTAAACGCCATGTATCAGGTCCGCGGCGACAAGTGGCAGTATAATGTCCGGCAGTATCATGCCCGGTATGATCAACTTGCGCGACTAGCTCGTATTGTACCACGGTGCCTTTAGGGAATCCAGGAAACTTGAGCCCCATGGGGAAGAACAAATTTTTCTTTCCAACTCCTCCATACATACTTGAGTGTTTGTGCATCACTACTACAAATATTTCTGAAGTCAAGTGGAGGTAGTGTTCCATGCGACAATCAGATGTAATGTGACATTTCTCGCAAGTATAATCAGAAACTTCGGTAACTTGACGTAACAAATGTTCTTGAAATTTTTTGTTGTTGATCAAATCCTTTTCGCGACCAGTGATTTGGAAATAAGATCGAACGTCGTATGTTGGGTTAGTTCGATGATCACAATTTGGACACACTACTTGTGTTTTATATTTGATTTTAAATCGATCAATCATACTGTCTCCAATAGATTCAAGTATAAGCTTCAGAGTTTCATCCGCACACTCATGTGACTTCCCGTATAACTTGTTAATTTTATCATCTCGGGTTTGTGTAAGTTTCTTTAATTCCTCGAAGATTGGTCTAGCGGTGCGTGTGGTTTCGTCTCCATCAATAAGTTTGAGAAATTCGTACACAATGGCATTATCCGAATACTTATCCAAATGAATTCGCATAGTTTCGACAAATCCCGTACAGCTCAACAAAGCTTGAGTTACTGCATTAAAATGACAAGATATGCCCGTATCATTGTGTAACCCAAATAAAGCAGTAGGCATTTTTGGGTTTAATTTCACGAGCCCATCCATACTTTTAATATCCCACTAATTCAATTTTTATATAGTTCATATGCCACTGCTTTTGTTGTATATAAAGATACTCCTGTTACTATTTCCCCTCTATTAGCATCAAGTTGCGATCGAAAGGAATATTTGCGGGGTTTGACATCAAGTTGTACTTCCTGACCCTTTAAATCGGCGGCAAAACATCTTACTTCCAGATCACGTATTTTAGAGGACTTACAATATGCTTGACTACAATTAACCGATAATACATTGTCGAACAATGGCTTCTTGCCATCATACTTGGCGAGAAACTCCCTCATTTTTTCGTATTGATCCGGCTCTAAATATATTTGTAATTTGTCATACTTGGCATATTTAGTAACATTGGTACAAAACCCTTTGACTCTCATGCTTTTATTAATATAGATACAAATTTGAAAAGGTTTTGCCAATAATTGTTGATTATTAAATGGTCAAGGAAACAGTTTTGAAGTATTTCTCTCAAACGTATGAGGGCGGATTTGGTCCTCCCCCATTATCTGAGCTCTCCAAAATACCAGACTCTCTAATAAGAGTATATATTAGTTGGAGAAATTTGACAATTATAGGTAAATTAAAAACCCTCAGGATACCAAACCTCCGCAAATTGGTCAATACGTATAGACCGGGACAGTTAAGAAAATTGTCGAATAAACATAAAGTACCGCCTTTGTGGTTGTTAAAAAAGGTCGCTAAATTTAGGAAGGATCTTCCTACCCCAAATCAATTATCAGTACACGCAAATATTACTAGCAAATTACTAGCTAGAGATATTGTATATGCTTTAGATAATGATCTCAGTTCTAGTAAATGGTTAGAGAAGGAAACAGTTGATTCAAAAAAATTCGAGGAAAAGATTGGTGACTGGTTGGCTTCCAAGCAGATTGGGTACCGAGAGGAAAATGAGATAAAAGAGGGACAAAAAAGAGAATATGGCCGAGTTATCGCCACCCCGGACTTTCTGCTTGATGAAGCAATTATCATAAATGGACAATCTATTCATTGGATTGATGCCAAGAATTACATTCTCTTCGAAAGTTTTCTCACTGATCATATCCGAGCGCAAGCTGCTAGATACAATAAAATGTTTGGTAATGGTGCTATGATATTTTCACAAGGAGTCGTGGATAATGTAACTATATCATCTACCTTAGTGTTGGATGCGCGTCAAATTCTCTAAAATGTATGTTCAAAGTTGTAAAAAAATTTTTTTATAGTTTTTCTTGCGTCATTAACAATCTCTTAGTTTTTTAGGATCAGCGACGGTGTTGTCATCTATGTTAATACCGTGAATTTCAGTTACCATTGGGTTGAGGAGGGCATGGCCACTGATAATTCGAGTATCATACCATTCAAGCTCGTAGCTGAGTTTCAGGCGCATGGCGCGTTGCAAGTTCGTGAGCCAGACGATGTTACGTACCAGTTTGGTATCGAATCGCAGTTTACCAATATAGCGCAGAAAAGCTTTAGCCGGAAGGGGATATATCAGCCTCTTGGTTTTGATTTTACCATCAGCTGCCACCTCTGGATAATTAAGGCCATCACGATATTCAATTCCAAGAGTGTATGGAGCGGCATTGCCTTTTGCTCGTAGTGCGGATGAGATTTCTGCTCCGCGGGAATCCAGATCAGTAATCCCAGCATTGTCTGCAAGTTCTCCATTAGCACCTCGTTTGTACAGTTCTCCAAACAGAGCTTTGTTATACAGGTGATCTCCCAAGAAGCGAGGGCGTCCAAGATCTTTGCCAACTCCACCCCGGAAGATAGCGCCAACATTAGCTTCCTTGAGACCACCATACAAAGCAGCAAAACTAACATTCTGGTATGGGTTGCAGAGTAGTTTGCCAAGAGCCTGTGCAGGTGTATCATTATTATCAAGAGCCCGATTATTGCAACCGAACATATCCCTGACGAACTTATCGAAAGTGTAAGAATAGTTGTACAAATTGACGAGAGGAACTTCCCGGCCGAGCATAGTCAGGTTAATAGGCACAATGTTGAGATCAAGCACATTGCGAGCACGCATTTCCTTGCGAGTGCTTCGGCATTCCTCGGTGGCACGAGCGCAGTTAGCCAGCTTATGGATAGCCTCCTTCATGTCGTCCTCTTCTACAAGTTCAATGACCTTCTCAATGGATTGCCTGTATGCACATGGTTCTTGGGTGGGATTGCATGCACTAAGGATATCGCAGTAGACATTGCAAGGATAACGACCAGTGGCACCAAGAACCGCAGTCGCATCATTGAGGCTGGAAAGGAATCTCTTCAGCTGCTGGTTTTCAGCAAGGTACTTCAACATACATGTGTTAGTCATAAGCAATTTGCTGACATCGGATTCAGAAAGCGAATGGCGACCATCAGTAGTCTCATTATAATGCTTGAGACTTTGGCGGGTGGATGGGAAGTCAGACAAGTCAACTGATTCCGCGGAAAGTACACCGCGAGAACCGAATTGCAACTTGAAGTGAGGGTTACCCATGGGCCATATGGGCATGCCTGGTAGAGATGTACCCTCGGAGTATAGAGAGGTGGCCGGTCCGGCATTCAGTGGTTGGCATTTCAAGTAGTATGCCAGAGATGAGTATGGCATCATAGGTGCGTAGCCATGTTGAGTTTCGTAATCCTTAATAGAGCCTGTGTAAGTCTCAAGATATTTAGGATCGTCGTCAATTTGATCCATTACTTCAGTCATACCATTCAGAAGAGAAGTACAACCGTTGCGGACTTGGTCAATCAGTACAAGAAGTTTCTTCTGCAGAGCATCGGAAGATTCGTCAGTAGGGGCCGCAATAGACATAGCGGTAATGTCGGATACGGCTGGCACAGCAGCAGCATTAGTGGGTGTAGTAGGTCGACGGACATTAAGTTGCTCGGTGAACTTGCGTATTAATGAGGCCTTATCGCGCAAGAGAGTGAACAACTTGCGGAAGATGGGGATCTTAGCCTTGTAGGATTCGCGCATGTATAGAGGAATCTCGGCAAGATCGGCTTCGATATATTGCTTAGTACCGCCACGGCCTTGCAGAGTCATCATACGCTTGAGTGCCAGACCCAGACTAGACACAAGAACAGATCCAGGCTCACCAGCAACTCCAATCAAACCACGATTAATTCTAGCAAGGAATGCGGCGCATCCCGCATTGACATTTGCAGCTCCAGCTATTTCTTGAAGAAGCGAGTACCATCCCCTGACACGCTCAGTAAATCCATTGGCAGGATCCATGATCCATGCGTCAAGTGCACCACCTCTACCTGCCGCAATTGCGGCTTGAATTCTGTC
>JGI10211J34971_10000127_pt1 | contig 58294 bp, 53 predicted proteins | sample Etolagsediment_FD_34971 | JGI IMG/M metagenome (IMG submission 34971) | reverse complement strand
GCCTTCTGTGTCTATCCAATTATCATTTAATTTTACACCCGTATCATTATAGCCCAGTCCTGCACCTGCACCTTGCCATTTTTGCACATTTCCTAAAGTGAACACAATATTATCCATCTCGTATGTCAGCATATATGCTTCAAAGGTATTTGGAATCATTCTTGAATCATCCGCATCTGCTAAAGGAGTGTCTATCATCTGTCTTCCAAGACGGATATTCAAACTTCCATCAGTATAGTTGATATACGCTTCACTCATGGCGATATAATTCCCTTTGAGTGAAGAAAGTTCATCATTGTGTCTAGACTCTAGAGTATCTCCTGTGGCAAAGCTAAGGTCTTGAGAACCCGTCACTGCAACTCCTGCATTAAAACCGTTAAAGTTTGCCAATTCATACTTGAACATTCCCCCTAGCGCAGTTGCATATGTGTCTGTCTCTGAAGGGGACTTTTGTTTATAAGCTGCATACATAGAACGAACTTGACCTGAGATTTCACCGTTTCCAAACATCTGTTTAAACTTTTTTACACCAGTAACCTCTTTTTCATCAAGCTTTCCAAAAGCATCTATGGACTTTCTGAATGAAGTTTCCCGATCTTCTCTAATTGTGTCTTCTGCTGATAAAACAAGTGCAAAAAGATAAATAATAAACAGAACATGCAGTGATTTATGCATTTAAAATTCCTAATAATCTAATTTATAATTCGAATAATAAACACAATCCACTTAATTACTTCTTAATAATGATAATACTTATCATTATTAAGGCTATTTATCCTTGATTACAAATTTGTAATACAATAAAGGCAATAAAACAAGCGTTAAAAATGTGGATGATACAAGACCGTTTATAATAACAATAGCTAAAGGCTTTTGAATCTCTGAACCGGGACCTGTGGCAAAAAGCATAGGTATAAGCCCAAGTGCTGCGATAAAAGCTGTCATAAGCACTGGTCTCAGCCTTCTTATAGCACCAATCATAATAAGTTCACGAGAATCTTGCACTTTTCCTTTTAAATCATTAAAGTAATTAAGCATCACCACCCCGTTTAACACCGCGATACCCATCAAGGCAATGAAACCCACAGTGGCAGGGACACTCAAATACTCTTGGTTGAAATACAAACCGAAAACTCCGCCAATTAAAGCAAAAGGGATATTTAAAAGCACTAAAAATGCTTGAAGTGAGGATTTAAAAGTCATAAGCAATAGCAAAAAAACCATCCCTATACTTAAAGGCACGATGATGGACAATCGCTTTGAAGCACGTTGCTGATTTTGGTATTCACCTGCATATTCTATAAAATAGCCTTGAGGAAGTTCTATCTCTTTTTCTATATTAGCACGCAATTCATCCACGAAGCCAACTAAATCCCGTCCAAGCACATTGGTTTGCACCAGTGATTTTCTCATTCCGTTTTCATGGTCTATCTGCACAGGACCGAGTGTCATGGTGAAGCTCACAAGCTCATTGAGTTCTATACTCTCCCCACTCTCAAGCACATAAGGGAGGTTGATATTTTCTCTCATGCTTGTTTGTAAATTTTTTGAGCCCTTAATCATCAGTGGGATTCTTCTCAAATCTTCTTGCACAATCCCAACATTCACCCCATCTATAGCACTTTGAAGATATGAAGAAACCTCATCACGACTTACACCGTAACGCGCCATAGCTTCATCTTTAAAAGCAACTTCCCAATACGCAACACCTTCATTTGCCTTTTTATACACATCACTGCTTCCCTCTACGGACTTCGTGATTTTTGCTATTGTTTGTGCAATACTTTCTAATTTTTCTGTATCTTCACCATATATATTTACCACAATATCCCCACGCGAACCGCTGATCATCTCTGATATTCGCATAGCAATAGGCTGTGTAAATCCATACTCAATTCCAACAAACTCATCGAGAATCTTTCTAAACTCATCAAGTAACCATTCATTTGAGGGAACACGCCACTCCTCTTTTGGTTTTAAAACCAAAAAGGTGTCTGTGTCATTGAGTCCCATCGGATCAAGACCTATCTCATCGCTTCCCCCGCGTGCGACTATAGAGATTATTTCAGGCACTTCTCTCATAAGGGTTTCTTGAATTTTAAGATCTATATCACGACTTGCTTCTAGTGAGATAGAAGGGTTTTTCTCAATCCCTATGATCACATTCCCCTCATCAAGTTCGGGCATAAAAGTCTTTCCGACTTGAGTATACGCACCAACTGCAAGAATCCATAAAACACCGGCGAGCAGAAATACTGTTTTTTGATTGTTTAGAGAAAATGAAAGTGCTTTTTCGTAAATTCTTTCTAAAAAGACCATTAAAGCAACTTTTGCATGAGGCTTTTGTTTTAAGACATAAAAACTTACAACGGGTATAAAGGTAAGTGCCAAAAGCAAAGAAGAGGTAAGTGCAAAAACTATACTAAGTGCCACAGGAACAAAAAGTTTTCCCTCAAGTCCTTCAAGTGTCAGCAGTGGTAAAAAGACGATGATAATAATTAAAATCCCGGTGAATACAGGACTCGCAACCTCTTTGGCAGAAGCCATAACAAGAGAGAGTTTATCTTTATCTTTATTTTTTTCTTCGCTTAGCTGTTCACTTATATTTTCAACCATTACGACACCCGCATCGACTAGCATACCCACTGCTATTGCAAGTCCGCCAAGACTCATAAGATTTGCACTGATTCCAAAATAACTCATCGCGATAAAGGTCATCATCGCGGCAAAAGGTAAAATTATTGCCACAGAAAAAGCAGAAGCAAAGTTTCCTAAAAATATAAACAAGACTAGAACAATCAAAATCATAGCTTCAAGAAGTGCAGTTGAAACTGTGTTGATTGCCTTAGAAACCAAATCTGAACGGTCATAAAAAATATTAATACTTGTACCCTTAGGCAAGTCTTTTTCTATACTTTTAAGTTCAGCCTTCACCCTTTGTAAAACGCTTGAAGTGTCTTCACCCTTACGTGAGAGAATCAAACCCTGCACAGCTTCAGATTTACCGTCTTTTGTTACAAAACCGGCACGGGTAAGAGAGCCTATTTGCACATTTGCAATATCTATGATTCGAATATTTCTTCCATCTTCATGTTTAATTATCAAATTTGCAATGTCATCTATGTTTTTTAGTCGCCCCTCAGAACGAACATATAAAGATTGTTCACCAATAGAAAGACGTCCTACTCCATCATTTTGGTTATTTTTACGAAGAGTATCTTCAATCATAGCCATAGTGATTTTATATCGTTTCATTTTTGAAAACTCTGGAACTATCTCATAGGTCTTTGCAAAACCGCCAAGTGCATTTGTATCTGCAACCCCGTCAATAGAACGTATACGCTTGTTGATAACCCAGTCAAGAAGTGTCCGTTTCTCCATCAAGTCTAAAGTGTCAGACTCAATGGTNAACATAAGCACTTCACCTAAAGGTGTGGTAATAGGTGCCAAACCGCCGCTCACGTTTGCGGGTAAATCTTCTCTNACCTCAGCCAAACGTTGNGANACTTGCTGTCTTGCCCAGTAAATATCTGTCCCGTCTTCAAAATCAAGNGTGATATCACATAGACCNTATTTTGAAAGCGAGCGCACAACTGTCTGATTTGGAATACTCTGCATGTTTTGCTCTATTGGGATGGTAACACGAGACTCCATCTCNGCTGGTGTCATACCTGAAGATTTTAAAATCANCTTNACCTGTGTAGGTGCTACATCAGGATACGCATCCACAGGCAGTTTCAACATCGATGATGCACCGAAAAATAGCGTTATCGTTGCGAGTAATAATACTAAGACTTTTTGCTTAAGTGCAAATTGAACTAGCTTCTCACTCATCCTCACCCTCCATAGCACTTAATAAAGCAGATGTAGATGTTACAGCTAATTTATCCCCAACGCTTAAACCTCCACGTACGATATAACACGTTGGACCTTCTGAAATAATATCAACTGAGATAACTGCATAACCATCACTTACTTTTTTAAATACTAAAGTTTTATTACCCTCATACACAAGAGCGCTTTTTTTAATCTTCACCGCATCTTCTATGTTTTGCGCAATTTTTGCATCATACACTCGGTTGATGATTATATCCTTAGAATCTTCTATGAGTGCTCTCACTTCAACTGACTGGGATACGTTATTAACCACTCTACCTATGCTTGTAACACTTGCTTTATATGTAGAAAAAGTACAAATATCTCCAATAGAAATATTTTCTAGCATCTTTACAGGTACAGTAAGTTCTATAAACCTTTTACCATTTCCATAGAGAGTCATCATACTTTTATCTGAACTGACAACTTCACCAACATTTACATTTATATTATAAATAATACCAGATTGTCGTGCATATACAGTAATCTGAGTAATTGGCATATGTGAATTTTCTATTTTTTTTATCATAGATGTATTTAAGCCACTTGCAAGAAGATAGTTCTTACTTAACTTCACCTGTAAGTCAGCGCTACTTTTTTCTTTTTTTGAAAGAGCAAGTGTTTTTGATGAGATAATTCCCTGCTCTTTTAACTTCAGGTTTCTTTCATAGGTTTCATTAATATTTGCACTTTCAATAAGTGCTCCAATATACTCTTTTTGAAGACTTAAGAGTGCATTACTTCTAAGTGTTACAAGTTTTTCACCTTTTTTTACCTCTTGAAACTTTCGTACATATATATTTTGTACTACAGATTCAAGGTTTGCACTTACAGAGATAATATCTTTTTTATCCAAGACCACAACTCCATTGTATGGACCATAAGTTATACTGTTTACCTTTGTCACTTCTTGTGTTCTAACACCTAAGTCGCTACCTTGTTTTGGTGTCATATGTATAATTTGACCTGCTGCAACAACAGCACAAACTAATAATAAACTACTTAATATTCTCATAACCTTCCCCTAGTTCCAAATCAGCAATTTTATAAAGTTCAAAGAGCTGATTATAATAATCTTTTTTAATTTGTAAAATTTCTATTATATATTCTGAATATGATCTTGATGCATATAAAAACTCCATAGCACTTCCCTCTCCTTCTAAGTATCCTAACTTAGAAAGTCGTAATAGTTCTCTATTTAAGGGAAGAATTTCATTTTCTACAAGCATATATTCATCATAAAGTGTTTGTATTTTTACTTGAAGTGATGCAGAGCGACTTTTTACACCTTGCATTAAAGTATCTTTTTCAAAATTGAGTGCTGCATTTTTATGAAGATACTCTTTTTTGGCTATCTCATTTGATTCACTTAAAGAACTCAAAGGAATACTCAAACCAAAGCCATATCTTTTAGCATCTAATTCTCTTTCATAACTTAGCTCATACGCAATACCTTGAAACATTGAATCATAAACACTTAAGTACGAAGCAGACGCATCTTTTTCAAACTCTATTTTTTTCACTTCACCGTGCTCTTCTAATGGAGTAAGTTCTATATCTCTTTTTATTTCAAACACATCATCACAGTTAACCTCTTTGATTTCTAAACTATCAACTTCAGCNTCTAAAGAATGTAAATCGATTTCNTATGCNCTTTTATAAGTGCTTGTTTTTTGCTCTAATTTTTTTAACTCTAACTTATTTAACAATAATGATTTTTTTGATATTTCACCCAACTTATAAGAATGCTCTAACTGTTGAAACATTTTTTCTTGATCTTGATATAAAACATTTGCTTGTTCTTGTAATTCTTTTGCTATACAAACATCATGATATAAAGATGCAGTATGAAGTACAAAAATATGAAACTCATGTTTTGCTTCTTGTTTTATAGAGTTTGTCATAGCTACAATAGCTCTTCTTTTACTCTGTGATGCAAATGGTTGGGCGATACTTTGTGAAATCCCAACACTATATTCTAAGCCATTATCAGACCTGTCATCTANTTTTACTTCCGTTAAACCCACNCCAANTTCAGGAGCTTCATACGCTTGTTCTAATGCAATAGATGCAATATNTGCAAAGCTTTTTTCATTAATTTCTTTTGCTTTTTTACTTGTATGCAAAGAGTTTATAATCTCTTTTAAATCGTATGCTTGCAAGCTCCAAGCAATACTAATAGCAAGTAATATTTTTAATTTCATGGTAAACCTTTTTTATTTTTAAATTTATGAAAGAAAAGAGGTTTAAAATAGAGGAGGACGTTGCAAGACAGGAACAATTTGAGATACGAAAAAATCTTTTATTTCTAATTCTTTTTGGTGCATAGATTCTACATCTATAAACATGACCACGTCCATACTGTACGCTATTAAACTATGTATACTCTCATGTAAATCTGAAAATATTTCAGTGTCAACATCCACACAGAAGTTTTGCACTTGAGCATATACAGTATCTGCATGATTATCATGAACTACATAATCATGTACCAATATAAAGGCAAAAGAAAACAACAGTAATGATGTTAGAATTTTTTTAATTTTTTTCATACAAACATCATTATATTGAAATATAGATTATCTTTAACTTTTGAGATATAATTAGGCCATTATATTCAAGAGCATCTCTAAAGGAAACAAATGAAATTTTTATGGTCGCCTGCATCACATTTTAATTTAGCAAATCTTTTTACTATGGTAAATATTACAGCCGGACTCCTTGCTACCTACTTTATCACTCAAAACAATTTTGTCTTAGCTGTTGTACTTGCATGGATTGGCGGGGCGTTTGATATTTTTGATGGAAAGATTGCAAGAAAGTATAAACTCTCAAATGAATTTGGTGTGCAACTTGACAGTTTTGCAGACTTTTTAAGTTTTGTACTTGTTCCAGTATTTTTAATTTTTCAAGCTGTGTATTCTACTTCACTCTCAGGCGGATTACTTATTCTTGCTTCTATTGTAAGTATTTATTATGTAATATCTGGACTACGAAGACTCATCCATTTCAACATCAACACAGATGCTGGTGAAGTAGACAAGTATTTCACCGGAGTGCCGACTCCTTTAGGTGCAATTTTACTTTGGCTGGTGTATCTTTCTCATGCTTATGCCATCTCACATGCCCTTGCAGTTGTGGCTCTTATGGCTCTCATAGGATGGAGCCTTAACTCCACCATTAAGGTCAAACATCCATAATCAATACACAAAAATCATTTAGAATTAACTGCGTACCTACCACTTCCAAATAAAAAGATTACAATAGCAAGAACAAGATAAAATAATGGCAACTCTATAACTGGAGCTCCATGNTTTGTTAAAGTAAAAATAGAACCACTATACGCTAAAAAAATTGCCATCAGCATATTTATTCCTAAAAANACAGAAGCCACTCTTGCATACAGNCCTAAAATAATAAATATCGGCACAACAACTTCACCAACATAGACTCCATACGCTATAAATTCTGGTAAACCCATAGCAACTGTTAATTTTTTTATACCACTAATTCCATGTATGATTTTATCCACCCCATGAAACAACATAATTATCCCGACTAAAAGTCGAAGTAATAATTTTGCTATATCGTTACTTTGAAACATTTGTATCTCCTAAAACTGTAATTTCCCTTTGAGGAAAAGGTATTGTCACATTGGCTTTATTTAAACTATTTAAAACTTCTAAGTTTACCTCATATTGTGTCTTAAAAAAGCTTTTTGTTGGAACCCAGTATCTATATGCTATATCAATCGAGCTATCGTTAAACTTTTCTATTCCCACTATTGGTGGATTCTTTACACTCACATCTTTATGCGCACTTATAATATTTTTTATTGTTTCTATGGCTTTTTCAACCTCGCTGTCATACGCAATCCCAACACTTCCCTCAACCACGCGGTAAGAAAAAGAGTTTACCAAAACATCACCAATCATATACTTGTTAGGTATAGTTATCTCTTCACCATCCTCATTTTTAAGCACACTATACGATAACTTTATCGCTTCTACTTCACCATAAACCTCGTGGACAGTTAATGTATCTCCAATTTTAAAAGGTTTTGTAATCACAAGTATAATCCCAGCTGCAAAATTAGCGACACTCCCTTGTAGTGCTAAACCTGCAGTTAATGAAAGCGCACCTATAGCTGCAATAAAAGGAGCAATCGAAATCCCAAGCTTTCCAAGAGCCAAAACAGCCATCATCATTACAACTAATATACGTACAAAATTAGAGATAAAACCACTTAGTGTTTCATCTATTTTATTCGAAAGTAAGATTTTTAAAACAAATTTTTGAATATATTTAGAAGCAATAACACCTATAATAAGGATAATTAAAGCACCAATAATTTGAAAGGAATAATTGGTAAAAAACTCAATCACTATATTATAAAAGTGACTTACTTCTTCTAATTCTTTACTTAACATTTCTTTATCCATGCATTTATCCTTTGATTTTAAATCGACAGCTACCAACAGTTATAGTTTTACCACCTTTAATAGCCTCTTTAACGTAAGAGAGAGTCCCTTGTGGATCTGCATCTCCAATCTCTTCTTCTATCATACGAAGAAGATCTTTTTCATTTGTATCGGTCCATGTTTTTTCATATATGTATTGCGTTTGTATTTTCATTTGTAAATAATAACAAAAAGAACTTATAAAGGCTTTGGAAAATAAGTATCCACACCTATAAACAATCTAGAAAAGCCCAAACTTTTCACAAATATATAACGTTTAGTTCCTTCATTATCTACCCTACTCACAATAAGTCCATGACCATATCTACCAACTTTTTGAATCTGTTCTAGAGTTATACTTCTTGCATCCATATCTTTTGCATTATTTTTACCATAAAATGTATTACCATCTAAGTCTGCGAGGAATGCGTCTTTATACTGCATAGTTTCAAACTTTTTTTGTATATTTTTCTTTGTTTTTATATCTTTAGAATCTTGAAAAATGACACGTATTCTATCTTCTAATTGCGCGCGTATCTCTTGCTCAAGTATTTTATTCTTTTCTTCTTCAGCAAGTTTTTTCTCAACTTGAAATATATCATCCACATGAACATGAAGACCTTTTTCTCTAATGCGATCTGTCTCTTCACCTGTATTTTGAATAATCTTTAGTTTTTTAGAAAAAGCACCCTTATCTTGTAAGTCTTTTGGTCCTTCTAAAAAATTAAATACAAAAAATCCAAACACCATCACAGCAAGAACAATTATAAAAATATATATGTATTGCTTTTTCATTTTATACCTCTTCCTCTTTACTTTCTATACTTAAAGTTTTTTTTGCTTTTATCCCAAGTGAGATAATATTTTCAGCTCTTTTAATTATATTTCCTCTTCCTGAACTTAATCTATTTATGGAAGTATCATATGATTCTTGAGCTTTTTGTAAGTGTGAACCTACCTTTTTCATTTCATCTACAAAAGAGACAAGCTTTTCATACATAGCCTCCGCTTCACCTGCTATCTTAAGTGTATGATCTTGCTGTCTTTGTGTACGCCAGATATGCTCTATGGTACGTAATGTAACCAAAAGTGTAGATGGCGAGACCACTAAAATATTATTCTCATACGCCCTTTTAAAAAATTCACTATCTGAACCAAGCGCTAGATGAAAAGCACCTTCTATGGGCATAAAAAGAAGTACATAATCAAGTGTATTTATTCCTTCAAGCTTTTCATAGTTTTTAGTACTCAATTCTCTAATGTGTCCTGAAATACTTTGCAAATGTTCTTTAAGTCCTTGAGCACGTAAGGCTTCATCTTCTTCACTCATAAATCTTTCGTAGGCGACTAAAGAAACTTTAGAATCTATGACTATATCTCTATTTTGCGGCATATGTATAATAACATCAGGACGGTAGACTTTACCTTCACCTGATTTTAATGTAGCTTGAAGTTCGTATTCTATCCCTTTGCGCAAACCAGATTCTTCTAAAATCCTCTCTAAAATAAATTCACCCCAATTACCTTGTGTCTTGTTTTCACCCTTGAGTGCATTTGTAAGATTAAGTGCATCACGAGAGAGTTGAAGATTCATCTCTTTTAAACGGTGAAGCTCATCTTTTAACAAGTGTCCATCTTTGGCACTTGCATTAAATTGCTCTTTTGATTGAAATGCAAAGTTTGTTATTTGTTCACGAAACGGTTTAAGTAAAATATCAAATTGCTCTTTTTGTAGATGTGAAAATTGTTTTGATTTATCTTCAAAAATTTGATTTGCCAAAAGTTTAAACTCACGTGAGAGTTCATCTTTTGCATCTTGAAGTACTAGAAGTTTTTCATTTGAAGATTTCACTTCTTCTTCATAGCGTGTATTTAAAACAGCCATTTGTAAATCTAAATCATTTTTATCGTCTTTAGATACTTCTAACTTTTTTTCCAGCTCTTCATATTTTACAAACAGAAGATAAAAGCGTTCTTTTAACTTCAGATATAAAAAAGTCATAAACATGACAACTAAGAATGTTGCTATAAAGAGTAGCATATATATGTCTACATTCATTTACTAATACACTCCTCTACTTCTTTATCAATCACTTTCCATTAACTTTGTTCTAGCCATTAATACTTTTATAATAGATTCTATAATAGGGTCTATTTGAGCAGACTTAGCATCAATATTTAAATTTTGTGCTTTTACATCATTGAGCAGTTGTCGCTTTTGATTTGCATAAAATTCAAGTTCTGTATAGGTTGTCATGTTGGAATCTTTTATGACTCGTAAATTTGTTTTCGCTTGTTTAATGATTTCATCAAATGCGTTAAGTTGTTCGAGTACTTCTTTTACTTTCTCCTTAGTTTTAAAGAACTCATTAGAATTAAGGCTCGCATTTTCTAAATAATTTAATTTTATCTCTAACTCTTGATGTTTTGTCTGAGCTTGAATATACTTTGGTGTTATCTCAGCTATTTTTGCCTCTTGAGCATCTTTCTCTGGTTGTATATACACTAACTTCGCTTTTAATTCATTGAGTTTCATATCTGTATCTACTAGCTTATGCTCAAAAGATTCTTTTCGTTTCTTTGTATTCATCCATAGATTACAAATACCAATCAAACTGGAATTGTTCCATTTCTTACCATCTGTAGTTTCTAAAGATGGAATCACATATTTTCTGTTTTCTATTAAAATAGTTTTACCATTATAAAAGAGTAAAAATTGATTTGCATTTTTATCTTTATCATAAATACGCTCTATAAGTTCTATTGCCATTAACTCATGTATTTTATAAAAATGTTTTCTCATCAAATAGCCACTTACACCAAAAGAATAATCTTCCTCAAGTTCTGTATAGTTACTTAATTCTTTAGCAAGTCCAGTATGAATAAGTTTTAAAGCTTTTTCTTCATAATATCTATTGTCAATTTTTCTAAAATCTAAGCTATCACTAAAAATAGATTTCATAGCTTTTTTTAAGAAATATACTATTTTAACATTGCTTCGTTCAAAAACTTCTTTATATGTTTCTTCAATTTGCTCAGCTGTATATCCATTAAATCTATTTTGGATACCTTCTCTATTGAGCGGAGCTTCTACATCTGCTGCTAGCACTTCATTCTTTTTGAAAATTTTAACTATATACTTTCTTTTTAATGTTGTAATAACGTCTTCATTACTTAGTTCAAGTGCAACTCTAATAGCATACTTAATAAGTTCTCTTATATTAATAGATTCCTCAGTATCAAAGACCTCTTTATTAATATCTCTTCTAATTTTTCCTAAAATAGCAATCTGATCACTTTGACCCTGATAGGGATACTTAATATATTGTCGATTCGTTTTGATAATTTTAAGAATTTTTTTTAAATGTTTTGAATCTTGCGGCTTAACTCTATATGGAAATATTTTAATTTTAATCCCAGTATCTTCACTATAGCGAAAAACAATCTTTCCCACAGGGGCAAGAAAGTCTTTAAAGGCTTCTTTGACTTCTGAGCTTTCTTTTAGTAAATCACTAGGAGTATATCTCCCTTCAATGTAAGTTGAGAAATGAATATTACTCAATAAATCCCAGTTAAAGTCTTCCTTTGCTTCACCAAAAGTCTTCTTTAAATAACGTTTTACATATTGGTATAACATCTACACATCTTTCATGCTATCACGAATGAGTAAAAACTCATCCAGCTTGTCAAAAAAGATATCTATCAAGTTGGGATCAAAATGTTCCCCTCTTTCTTCTTTAAACATCTTAAAAATTCTTTCATCATCCCACGCTGGCTTATATACTCTTGCACTTCCAAGGGCGTCAAAAACATCAGCCAAAGCTGTAATACGACCATAAATATGAATATCTTCACCGGCTAGTTTATTTGGATAACCTGTACCATTCCATTTTTCATGATGCTCATATGCCACAGTTGCTGCCATTTTTAAAAGAGGTCTACTTGAGGATTGCAACATATCAAACCCAAGTTGGGCATGTGTATCCATGATACGACGCTCATCTTCATCAAAGCGACCAGGTTTATTCAGTACCGCATCAGGGATTGCGACTTTACCAATATCATGCATTGGTGAAGCTTGCTTTAACATCTCACACTCTTTTTCTGGAAGTCCAGAATATTTTGCAAGCAGATAGGTATACTCAGCTACTCTTTTTACATGATTACCAGTCTCTTTAGAACGGCTCTCGCCAATTGCACCCATAGTAAAAACGACTTCTTTTTGCGTATCTTCTATCTCTTTTTGAAGAGCTTCAACTTCTGCGAATTTAGATTGTAGTTCATCATATTCTTGCTGCTGTCTTTTATCGCTTCTTGTCATGATCTTATCTTGACGTTTGACATCTTTTATAAGTTTTTCAGTTGTCTTAATAAAGTCTAGTTTTAACTTTTCGATTTCAGCGATTAATTTATTTTCATGTAGTTCCATGCAAGTTTACTTTTGCACAAGTTTAATATTTAAATCCTCAAAGTCTTCAATGAAGTCTTCACCGGCTTCTTCAGCACTTTCATTCTCTTCATCATAAATCCAGTTTATTTCGATTTTATTTTCTGAAGCATTCTCATCTAAAAGATCAAAAAAATCAAAAAAGAGTTTTGAGCTACTTGAGTTAAAGTAGATTATTTCCATATTTACAACTGTTGTATCAGCTGCGTTCCCATTAAAGTATTCTTCTAACCATTCCATCATTGGTGCATAAAATTCAAATGTATTTTCTGGATATGATTTTCCCACTAGAGAAATTGTTCCACTTGGATCAAGGTTAATCTCTGGTGTATATTTTGTAGCTTCTAATTTTAAGTTTTGCATTGTTTATTGTTCCTTTTTAGTCATTATATTTGTTTTAATATGAAAATAGTATCTGTCATTATTTATAGGTGTAAAAGCATACTCAATCGAATCACATTTTTTTGCAATCTCATAGAAGCCTATACCTCCACCTTTTTCATGGGTATGAGCACCACTTTTACGCAATTCTCTATACTTTTTCTTTAATCCATCTCTATCTAAAGAGCTTATTTCAGCAAGTTTTGGTTCAATCTTATCTTTATCAGCTTGGGAAACAATATTTTGACTATGTATATAATAGTTCAAATCTTTGTCTTTAGCGACAAGTATAAGTCCCTGGGGTTTTATCCCTGTCTCTTTTTCGTTTATAGATTTTGAATAATTCATCATATTTTGAGAGAGTTCTATAAAAATAGTAAAAATATTACTCGATGAGCCAATACTTAAATCATTATCTTCTGCTTCTTTTTCAAGTGCTTCTGTCATTCCAGAGATAAGAACCTGTGACAGATAACCACCATAACTTAAGAAAATAATCCCATCATCTTCTACAATTTTTTGTATATTATTAATATCCAACTGTCCACCCCTTAGTTAACATCTATAAACAAAATATGTACCAAAAATTTCTTTATGCCACTATTATAACTTCTCATTTCTTTCATTAAACTAATAACCCTAACACATTTAGATTTTAAACCCTATAAGAGTCACGTCATCATTTCTTTCTTCTTCACCTTGGTAGTTTTCTAACTCTTTTAAGAATATCTCTTCTTGGTTTGCCATGTTCTCTTGATGATACTCTTCTATAAGTTTTTTAAACTTTTTCTTAGCAAATGGAAAACCTTTTTCACCACCGTTTTGATCTATATATCCATCTGTCGTACAGTAGAATTGCATATCTTCATTGGTCTCTATGATATGATCTGTAAACTCGTAGTCTATATCAGAAGTTTTATAGCCTATGGAATGACGGTTGCCTTTAATAGTTTTTAGCTCATCTTCCTGCATATAAAAGAGTGCTGTCTCTGCTCCTGAGAATTTAAGAAGCTTCTCTTTTTTGTTATAGTAGATAAGCCCCCCATCAAAACCTGCATTGGAGATAGAATCTTTAGTGTGTTGCTTAAGAAGTGTTTTCATCTTTCTATTGAAGTATGAAAGTATCCATGCTGGACTTACATCTATATTCGGATCAGTATTTATCTTCCCGACTATCTGACGCTCAATCGCTTTTACAAGCATAGTAACAAAGGCTCCAGGGACTCCATGACCTGTACAGTCTATTACCATAAGTAAACACTCATCACTATCACGAAGCTCTTCAAAGAGGTAGATATCTCCACCTATAGTGTCTTTTGGCTGCCAAATTGCGAAATACTCACTAAAATAGTTTCTAAATGCAGTGTTATCTGGTATCAGGGCTCTTTGTATGAGTGAAGCGTACTCTATTGATTCTCTCGTATGTTTGTGAGTTGCTTCAATCTCTCTTTGTAATTCTTTAGTTTTTGTAATATCTGTGGCTATTCCAACCATTCCATACACTAGATCATTTTTATCAATGAGAGGGACTTTACTAGTAACATAATCTCTTATTTGACCCTCTAAGTTTGGTACATTTTCTTCATACGTTAAACTTTTTCCAGAACTCAAAACCATTGAATCTTTTTCCATAATCGCATTTGCAACCTCTGGAAGCATAACTTCAAAATCAGTTTTTCCGATAACTTGATCATGACTTATTCCAGTTGCCTCTGAATAAAACTTGTTTACTAAAAGATGCTTACCATCCTTATCTTTCATAAAGATCACAGAAGGTATCGCATCAACAAGTGATCTCATCATTGTTTGTTTCTTTTCAATTTCTATCTTAGCATTTTCCATCTCTGTTATATCTGTAAATACAGCAGATTTTAAACCTACATCACCAGGAAGTTTCGCAGCACTCACAGAGAAAATAAAATCATGCCCATCTCGGCTTATCATCGCCTTATGATTATGTTCAAATGGACGCGATATTACATAATCTATCCAAGATTCTCTCTGCTCTTCACCCATTCTAATCTGTAAGTAGCCTTCAGGGGCATTTGTGTTAAATGTATCACAAACACATTTTGCAGCATATGCTTGCATAAACTCTTCAACGTCATCAACTGCAAAAAAGTCAAAAAATGTTTCATTTGCTGTTCTTAAACTTTCACCATCTGTCGTAATGATAAGTTGTTCTTGTGAATCTAAAAGTGTTTGAAAGAATCTTTTTTGATCATCCACAATCTTTTGCATCTCTTTTTTCTCAGTTATATCTCTCACAACTGAGTAAATATGCTCTTCACCATTAAGTAATATTGGTGAAATAATCACTTCTGCATATCTCTCCTCTTGAGTACTAAAACGTTTATATTTCCACTCAAATTTTGCAGAACCATTGCTTGTAGCTTCTTGAATTTTTTCTTTTGCAACAAGCTCTGACTTCACACCATTATCTTGATATTCTACGCCAAATTTTGATGGTGAAGAGTTTAAAAACTCTTCTCTTGTGGCTACTCCATAGATTTCTAAACTTGCTTGATTACAATCAACATATAGACCATCTTTAATGATATTCATACCATCTGGAGCTGAGTCAAAAAGTGCACGAAACCTCTCTTGAGATTCACTTAAATCTTTTGTTCTATCTTGAATTAAAACTTCCAGATGCTCTTTGTAGTTTTCAACTTCTAATCTTGCTTTTTCTGCATCTTCAGCCAAATTCATTGCTGCAATTTGACCTTTTTGCATCTCAATTGCACGCATTTTATTTATATTTTCATTTTTTTGTGCTTTTATTCTTTCTATTGAAATTGAAGTAACAACACTAGTGATTTCTGTTAAAAAACCTAATATAAAAGGTAGTTTATCTTCTTTAATGACAGGAATATCTCTAATAGAATCCAAATAATCTTCCAGGTCATAGCCAAAGAACTTAGCTTGATCTGTAAAAAACTCCATGTCTGGTTCTTCAATTAAAAACTGCCCAATAAAAAAGTTTGCAACATGTTCGCCATGAATTATAATTGGTGAAGCACAATCAATTAAACCATTGGAACACTTATAAGAGGTGAAATTTTTTCCCTCTTCAAGTTCGTTGGCTATTCCCATATCACTTGCGATACATCTTTTACAGCTTTCTTCGTTAGCTCTATGAAAATCAGTACATGATCTTTGCCATTTAGACGAGACTAAAATATTTGCTTCTAAGTCTATAATAGCTAGGGGAATTTTCATTATTTTATAAAAACTTTCCATCATACTTTGAAGCTGTTCAACATCCAAAAGAATTCTAAGGTCTGACTCATCTTTGTTCTCTAATTCTAAAGTTTCATCAGTAGTTATATCATCAACATCTATGAGCGTATATAAGGATTCTTCGCCAAGTCTTAGCTTATATTCATTGAGCTCTTGTTTAAGTGCAACCATTCTATTCTCTCGACCATTAAGTAAACGGTTGGAGCGTTCAATCTCTTGCATCTGAGTTGCTTGTTGCTCACTCAGAGCCTCAACAGCTTTTTTATCTGTTATATCTTGTCTTATAGCACTGTAGCCGATTAAGTTTTCTTTGGTATCAAACTCTGGTGTTATAATCGATTCCACCCAGTAAAACGTACCTAATTTGGTTTTGTTTTTAATTTCACCTTTCCAAACCTTGCCAGCTTTTATGGTGTTCCACAAATCTTCATAAATCTCTTTAGGCATATCTGAATGTTTTACTACTCTATGTGTTTTACCGATAAGTTCTTCACGTGAATACCCACTAATCTCACAAAAAGAATCACTTACATACGTAATAACTCCATTAGTATCTGTACTTGAAGCGATAACATTTTTATCAAAAGAGCTTAAAAGCGTTTGCAGTTGGGCAGTTTTTTCATCCACCAATTTTTTTAACTTTCTATTGTTGTAAACAATAAAAGCAAATAGTAAAAATCCAAGCCCTGCTATTTTTAACAGCATTTCCCAGTCAGTTTTTTCTTCGAGCGTCACGTCAACCCATTTTTTTGTTATGTTACTTTTTTCTTCAAGTGTGATAGAATTTAAGGCTTTATTTAAAATACTCAAAAGTAATGGCCAATCTTTTCTTACACCAAGGCCAAGTTTCATGACAATATCTAGTTTACCAACGACAACAAGATTCGAAAGTCCTAATTTACTTATGTTGTATGTTCCTATTGTTAGAGTACAAACCATACTATCTAATTCACCAGAAGCAACTTTTTCTAATCCTTCTTGAATCGTATTGACTTCATAAAATTTTATATCAGGATACTTTTTAGTTAAATCCCAAACATAACCATATCCTGATACATATGCTATTTTCTTTTCTTTAATTTCAGAAAGATCACTAATAAAATGAGTATTCTCGTTTTTTTGCGCAACAACAATCAATGGTGTTTCTATATACGGAGTTGTATATTGCATAGATTCACTCACAGTATTCTCTGAAACAACTTCAGAAATAATATCTACTTCGTTGTTTTTAACTTTTTGTAGTGCATCATTCCATGAATCTGGTTTGATCTTTTTAAACTCAATTCCAGTCCTCTCTTCAATAACCTTCAAATGATCCGCAACGATTCCATAATAATTTCCATGTTTATCAAAAGATTCAAATGGAAGCCAATCTGGATCACCAGTAAAAGTGACTGTTGTATGTTTCTTTATCCACTCTTTTTCTTCTTGTGTAAGGTTGAGTAGTTGAGATGATTTATAAACTGTTTTGTAAATATCCTCAAGCCGTTTAAACTCATCTGAACTTAAAAATGTAAAACTTTGTATATCAGGAAGTAGTAACTCACCTAAAGTTTTTATTTTCTCATCTATAAAACTTAATTCAATTCTCCCTAATTTAATTGGATTACCACTTTTAATATAAAAAAGTTCTTTTTCTATGTTAGAAAAATTTTCTTCATGATGACTCTCTTTCTCTACATGAACAAGTCTTGTTTTAGATACCCCATCATAAATATCTATATCATGTAAATAATCCAATTGTACAAAAGGCTCTAAAACTTTTTTTAGCCCTTGTATATCTCCATCATAGATATATTTCGAAGCAATATTCGCAATTATATCAACGATTTTGAGCTGTAAACCAACATCCCCTTCAACATAAAATTTGACTACTGCATCATACTTACCATTTTGCTTTATTGTTTTAAGTCCTTCATTAAGAATATCTCTTAATGTTTTATCTTTAAAGGCCACAGTATAGGAAGTTTTTTTCGAAAATATTGGATGTATATCATACTCTTGAAATACATCATATTTGTTTTTTAGTTGATTTTGTTGAAACTCAAAAACTGTTTTATCACAAATAATGACATTCGCTTTTTTTGAGAAAAAGAGTTCATGTTGTTCTCTTTGATCTTCCACTTCGCGATAGTCATCTTTTATCCAAGTACTTTGAGGATTAAAAAGTTCTCTATATTTTGGTGTTAAAACTTGATACGCCATATCCCATGCAACTACTTTTTTCCCTAAGAGATCTTCTTCTGAGTTTATCTTAATTTTATCAGATTTACGTGTTATGACAACGTTGTCATAACTTAATAAATCATCTGAATAAAAAAGTCCACTATTCTCTTCTTTTGGAATTGAAGCTGAAGCATCAAACTCTTTGTTATCTTTGAGAATACTCATTTGAGCACTTTTATTCATCTGTTCTATCTCTAAGGAATATCCAACTGCTTCAAAGGCTTTTTTTACTAAGTCAATCTCTATTCCCTTTGCACTTGTTATTCCATAGACAAAAGGGACTCGTCCATATCCAAAAGCAACTTTTAATTGCTTGGAATCTTGTTTTTTTTGATTAGTAGATTTACTTATATTTAACCATCTATTTTCTAACTCATCTAGTTCATCTTGTGAAACACTTTGCATCGCTTTGTTTAAAATAGAAGTTAGTATTTGATAATCATCCCGAACCCCAAATCGAAATTTATAATCGATTTTTGATTTTGCGAAGTCTACTTCATCAATTATTTTAATACTTGGTATTGAGTATTCTCTAATAAGATGATTTGCAACACCAAGCTCCACAATAGTTGCATCAACTTTATTAAGGGCTACATTTTTTATCGCTTCAATGTATCCATCTACCTCGATAATGTTAATGTTTGGAAACTTCTCTCTCAAAGAAGCTATGGTGGAGTCACCTTTAGTTACACAAACTATCTTCGTTTCTAAATCATCTAAACTTTTTATGTCCTTATTTTTTTCATTCACAAACAAGGCATTAATTACTGTTTTGTATGGGTCTGAATAGCTTATACCTTTACGAGTATCATTTTGAAACATCGTATGCAAGAGATCTAACTCTTTATTTGAAAGTTTATTTGTTAGATTTCCCCATGTATCAAGCGTGTACTCCAATTTTAGATCTAGTTTTGCAGCTAAAAGATTTACAAAATCAATCGAATATCCCATAGGCGTATCATCAATATTAAAATCCCACGGAGCATAATCAGGCTCATTTCCAACTCTAAGTATAGGATGCTCTTCAAGCCAAGCTTTCTCCTCTACACTTAAGCCTTTTACTTTCTCTTCATATTCGTAGTAAATTGTTACTGTACCTATAATAGAACCATCATAAATAAGCTCAAGTTTTTTACTTCTTAAATCAATAATATTTTCTGGAATACTCTCATTAAAAACTAGAAGATTCTTCTCACTTTTATACGCTTTAAAAAATGTTTCACCAGTGTAAATATTTTGTACATGCACACCCTTAACTCTATCACTTTGAAAAAAAGCTTTTGTTTTTACTTTCATAGCTACATCATTGAGGTTATATAAATCAGCGGCACTAGAGATAGTAAACTGCTCAATGTCTCTGCTCAAATCATCTAAATTTTGGAGTGCATACAAAGGAGAAAAAAACAAAAACAAAAACGTTAAACAATAAGAAAAGTATTTCAACATAACAACCTAGTTAAAGTATATAAATTAATTTATGTTATATTAACATCAATTATCTTAAAGCAAATGAACATGAAGCATTACCTATGATTACTTATCAGCACATTATTATTTGCCCAAGAGCCAAATGTTAAGAGTTATTTGGCAAAGAGAAATTTGAAGTAATGCTTTCTAACTAAGTAAAATATTTCCAATTCTATAAGCTATTTTGAAACATTATAAACTTAAGTTATTAAAATTATTTGTATCTTTAATTAATAATCAGATAGTTTTAGCTATAATTCGCACATTATTTAAGGGGAAGGTGCTTAAGACCGCAGTTATTGCGTGTAAAGAGCTTGTATCATCTCCTTAATACAAAGGATTATGATGCAAGAAAATGCACAAGAAACAATTTCAGAAATGGATAAAGAAAACACACTTACATTTGATGACTTAGGTTTAAAACAAGAACTTCTTAGAAGTATAAAATTCGCCGGATTTGTAACACCGAGTCCGATTCAGGCACAAGCCATCCCTCTGGTTATGGCTGGACGTGACATGGTCGGTCAAGCACATACAGGTACGGGTAAAACAGCCGCTTTTGGTCTTCCTGCACTTCACAATATGAAAATGAACGGAAAAGTTGAACTTTTAGTTATCACGCCGACAAGAGAACTTGCTACGCAAGTATCTGATGAAATTTTCAAATATGGTAGAAATTTAAATGCTAAAACTGTCACTGTATATGGTGGTAGCTCATACAGCCGTCAACTAGACTTAATCAACCGCGGTGCTTCTGTAGTCGTTGCAACTCCAGGTCGTCTTTTAGACATTCTTAAACGTGGTATGCTTAAAGACTTCGCTCCAAGCATGGTTGTTTTAGATGAAGCTGATGAAATGCTGGATATGGGATTTCTAGATGATATAAATGAAATCTTTTCTTATCTTCCTACTAACCGTCAAACACTGCTCTTTTCGGCAACTATGCCTCAACCTATTAAGACTTTAGCTTCTAGAATTCTTGATAACCCTGAGTTTATTTCTATCACTAAAGGTGAAACTACTAACACTGATATTGAACAACTCTATTATGTAATCGAAGAATCTGAAAGAGATGATGCAGTCATTCGTCTTATGGATGCAGAAAAAACTGATAAGTGTGTTGTTTTTTGTAGAACAAAATCTGAAGTTGACAGACTCTCTAACGTCCTTTCAAATGCTGGTTATCTTGCAAATGGTCTTCATGGAGATATGGAACAACGTCAACGTGAAAACGTTATCAAAGGATTCAAACAAAACTCTGTAAAAGTTCTTGTAGCTACGGATGTTGCTGCTCGTGGTATTCACGTAAACAATATCTCTCACGTATTTAATTACCACATCCCATTTGACCCTGAATCTTATGTTCACCGTATTGGTAGAACTGGTCGTGCTGGAACTAAAGGTAAAGCAATTACTTTGCTTACTCCTCTTGAGTTTAAAGAATTACAACGTATCAAAAATAAAGTTGGAACTTCAATGGGTCATGCTTTTATTCCAAGTAAAAATGATTTACGTGCTACAACAATCGAATCACTTGTAAAAAAAGTAGAAGAACATAAAATCTATGATGAAGCGCATAAAGTTTTAGACAAGCTTCGTGAAGATATAGATGAAGAGCAAATGGCTTATAAACTTATCTCTATGCTTTTAGATCAACAAGACATCAAAGGTCCCAACTCTATTGGTATTCCTGCTGATAGAATTGAAGCTGTTCTTGCTCGTGCTGCACAACGTGGTGGTGGTAATCGTGGTCGTGGTGGTCGTGGAAGAAGNGGTGGCGGNGGCGGTTATCGCGGCAAAAAACCTTCTGGTTCCGGAGAACGTTCTGGCGGCGGAGGTGGTTACCGTGGAAACCGTGAAGGTGGCGGAAGCCGTGATGGCGGCGGATACAAAGGCAACCGTTCCAACTCAAACAGACATAGAGACTAACCCCTCCTCATTTGGCACCATAACGGTGTCAAATACACTTCCAAAATACATAATTTCTTAAAAATCTGTTACAATTGTCAAAAAGGATTTTTATGCATCATATAATTTATGAAGATCACCAAATATATCTTGAAAAAGAAGAGAGTGAGATTCCTTGGATTAAAATTTTCACAAAAGAGCCCTATAAAGAACTAGGCGATGTGCCTAAAGAATTACGTTTACGTTTGTGGGAAACTTATGATATTGTTGAGCGTGAAATGAAACAATATTACAGGCCTAAAAAAATCAATATGGCTTCTTTTGCCAATATGCTTCCACGCGTACATATTCATGTTATGGCCAGGTATGAAGATGATAGTTACTTTCCAAATCCTATGTGGGGAGAAAAACTTCGAGATGCCACACTTAAACTTCCCGACGAAAAAGAGTTTCACAAAAAGATATTTAATGCCCTCATCAAAAGTAACCAATAAAAGCCTAGAAGTTGTTATTTAAACAGCTTTTAACTATAATATCTCTTAAAATTATTTATACGGAACATTTATGACAAACAAAAGATATCTCACACTTGGCTTTGCTTCAATATCTATAGCAATAAGCTTAATATTTTCTTCAAATCTATTTGCAGAAGAAGTAGTAAAAGAAGATCATACAGAGCTAACAAGACTCCAAGCCTTAGCAAAATTTACCAAAGTGATTGGAATTGTTGAAAAATATAATGTAGATGAGCTTAGCATAGAAGAGCTTATGGACAAAGCCCTCGAGGGAATGCTAAGTAATCTTGATGCACATTCAAACTATCTCTCACAAAAAGATTATAAAAAATTAAAAGTACAAACAAAAGGTGAATTTGGTGGACTTGGAATTACTGTTGGTGTAAGAGATGGCGCATTAACAGTTATCGCTCCTATTGAAGGAACTCCTGCTGATAAAGCTGGCTTAGAAGCAAAAGATATCATTTTAAAAATAAATGACGAATCTACCATTGGAATGACTATAGATGACGCCGTTGCAATTATGCGTGGTAAAGTTGGAACACCCATTGATTTAACTATCGTAAGAGAAGGTGAAAACAAGCCGATTGCAATTCATATAGTTCGTGGAATTATTTCTATCCAGTCTGTATATGCAAAAAATATCGGGGATGATATCACTTATATTAGAGTTACAAGCTTTGATCAAAAAGTTGTAGCAGATGTAACAAAAGAGATTAAAAAAAGAAAGAAAACTACAAAAGGAATCATTCTTGATTTAAGAAATAACCCAGGTGGTTTACTTGATCAAGCTGTAGGCCTTACGGATCTTTTTGTCGACAAAGGGGACATTGTTTCTCAAAAAGGTCGTGATGCATCGGACAACAAAACTTTTAGCGCTTCTCCTAGTACAACTATTACCGCTGTGCCTATTGTAGTACTTATTAATGGAGGAAGTGCAAGTGCAAGTGAGATTGTAAGTGGCGCACTACAAGATCATAGACGCGCTATTTTGTTAGGTGAAAATACTTTTGGAAAAGGAAGTGTTCAAATAGTACTTCAAGTCACGAATGAAGAAGCTATAAAGTTAACCATTGCAAGATACTATCTCCCAAGTGGCAGAACAATTCAAGCTGTAGGTGTTAAGCCAGATATTGAAGTTTTTCCAGGAAGTGTAAATATAAAGAAAAATGAATTCGCTATTAAAGAAGCAGACTTGAAAAAGCATCTTGAAGAAGAACTTAAAAAAGTGGACTCAAACGAAGATAATAGTGAGACAAAAGATGATGATAAAGCAAATAAAGATATAATCACGCCAGAGATGTTAAATAAAGATATGCAGCTCAAAGAGGCTGTTGATATATTAAAAGCATTAGTAATAATAAAAGGATAATCGTAAGCTATGGAAAAAAGAGAACTACTTTATGAAGGAAAAGCAAAAAAACTTTTCTTAACGGATGATGAGAATTTAGTAATTTCAGAATTTAAAGATGATTTAACAGCATTTAATGGTGAAAAGAAATCAAGTGAAGCTGGAAAAGGTGCACTTAACAATAAAATTTCTACTGAACTTTTTAAACTTTTGGATTCAAAAGGTATCCAAACTCACTTTGTAGAAATGCTTGATGATAACCATATGCTTCACAAAAAAGCTGATGTCATTCTAATCGAAGTAATTGTTCGTAATATCGCTACAGGTTCACTAACTCGTACCCTTGGAATAGAAGATGGCAAAATACTTCCTTTTACATTAGTGGAGTTTGATTATAAAGACGATGACTTAGGTGATCCAAAACTAAACGATCAACATGCACTTATCTTAGGTCTTGTTGATTATCAAGATGAGCTAGATAAACTACGTCGCGTGGCAAGACAAATCAATGATATCCTTAAACCGTACTTTTTTGAAAAAGGTTTAAATCTTGTTGACTTTAAACTAGAGTTTGGAAAAGATAAAGATGGAAATATCATCCTTATAGATGAAATTTCACCTGACAACTGTCGTTTTTGGGATGTTAAAAGTGGCGAAAAAATGGACAAAGACAGATTCCGTCAAGGTTTAGGCGGACTTAAAGTAGCTTATGAAGAAGTATTAAATAGAATTTTAGGAAAATAAATTATGATAAAAGCGATAGTGAATGTATCTTTAAAAGCAGGTGTTTTAGATTCTCAAGGTAAAGCAGTTCACCATGCTTTAGACTCTCTTCATTTTGAAGGTGTCAGTGATGTACGTGTTGGAAAACAAATCATTTTAAAACTAGATACTAATGACAAAGATGCAGCTATGGCTGATGTTACTAGAATGTGTGAAGAACTTCTTGCTAATACTGTAATTGAAGACTACGAGATAGAGCTAGTATAATGAAGGTGACTATTCTTCAATTTCCAGGAACTAACTGCGAGTATGATACACAGCATGCTTTTGAGCAGTTAGGTGCTAGCACTGAAATTGTATGGCATAAAAATGAATCTATTCCAGAGGATACTGACCTGCTTGTTGTGGCAGGTGGTTTTTCTTATGGTGATTATCTAAGAAGTGGTGCTATCGCGAAATTTTCACCGGTTATGAAAGCTGTTACGGCTTATGCAAATAAAGGTGGAAATGTTCTTGGAATTTGTAATGGATTTCAAGTTCTAACTGAGGCTGGATTACTTCCAGGAGCATTAAAAAGAAATGACAACTTACACTTTATTTCAAAACATCATCATTTAAAAGTTGTCAATAATGACAATGTTTTTCTTGAAAAACTCTCAAACAATGATGTTGTAAATATTCCTATTGCGCATCATGATGGAAATTATTTTATTGATCAAGATGGATTAAAAGAACTAGAAATAAATAATCAAATTCTTTTACGTTATACAGATAGTACTGGTAAAGTACAAAATCCTAACGGAAGTGTTGATTCTATTGCCGGAATATGCAATAAAGAAAAAAATGTATTTGGTCTTATGCCTCACCCTGAGAGAGCGATGGAATCTATTCTTGGGTCAGACGATGGAATAGCAATGCTTCAAGGATTTTTCAAATAGTGAAAATCCTAGTCTTACTTACCCTTTTACTTTTTTCATCTCTTTATGCAAACAAGGTTTTATACCTAAGCTATGATAAAGTACCACAAAGAGTAATTAAGGGTGAAGTATTTCCTGTAACAATTAAAACTATATCTACTGTCAAAGACTTTAAAGCTATCAACTATAGATTTAGCAATCAAGTGGGTTTAAAAATTTTAAACGATGTACCTTACCGTGAGCAAAAAGGTAAGTACTTTCTCGAAACATTTACATTTATTGCTACAAGCAACTCTTCACGTCTTCCTGACATTATTGCATCACTTGAAGCAGATAAAGAGTATACAACAACAACACTTCTTGGAAGAGATCTCAATGTTATTTCACTAAACCCTAAACAAGACTTCGCAAATGTAATTGCAGATTCATTTGAACTACTTGAGTATAAGACAACAAGCTATGATAACAAACACAATATTGTAGTATTTACAGCCCAAGCACAAAACTCTGACCTTGATAATCTTGCATTTAAAAATGTTTTTAAACAGGGGATAGAATCACTTACACATAACAATGTGATTGATCCCAAAGTTACTTACTTTGTAGTTATAAAAAAAGAACTTGAAAAATTTTCTTTTTCTTACTTTAATCTACAAAAAAATAAATTTTCTAATATAATCATTCCAATTATAGTTGATGATGATAGCGTTACAACACAAACTGATTTAAAACCAACAGATCATTCAAAAGTAGATCTTAAAATCAATATTGCTGCTGGTGTTGCTCTGCTTATTTTATTGTTTGCTATTTGGAGAAAAAGATTTGTTTATCTAGTACTTATTTTATTTCCCGTGAGTTATATAATTTACCTATCAATCCCACCAAAAAATGTATGTATTAAAGAAGGAAGTAATATTTATCTCCTTCCAGTAAATAATGGTACTATTTTTGAAACTACTCCAAATGAATATACCCTTCCAAAAGAAGGAAGTACACAAGAATATACAAAAGTAAAACTCCAAAATGAAAAAATTGGTTGGGTAAAAAATGAAGATCTTTGCACACCTTAGTTGGCTCTATGCTACAACTATTATCTTTATATCCATTACATTTGTAATTCTTACCTACTGGCTTCTTCCCCGTCCTTATGCAAGAAAAACAGCTGCTTGGTTTGTGAGAATTGCAATCTTTTTTAGAACTGATATTGAGGGAAAAGAAGATCCAGCTGCGCAAATGTACCTAATCAATCATCAGAGTGATTTAGATATTGGAATTATGGAAACTATCTCTAAAAAAGATCTCTCTTGGGTAGCAAAAAAAGAGCTATTTGATGTACCATTTTTTGGGCTTGTTATGAGTATGCCAGAAGATATTCCCATTGAGAGACAAAGTAAAACTTCATTACTTAAACTTTTAAAAAATTCTAAAGATAGACTTAACAAGGGAAGAGTAATAGCGATGTTTCCAGAGGGAACAAGATCAAAAAATTCTCAGATGCTTCCTTTTAAAAATGGAGCTAAGGTTGTAGCGGACAAGTATAAACTTAAAGTACAGCCTGTAGTATTGATGCAAACATCCAAATACTATAATATTAAAAAATTTTACTATAAACCGGGATCTATAAAAGTAATCTTTATGGATTCGTTTATAGCAGATAAATCAGATGAAAATTGGCTCAAAGAGCTACGAGAAAAAATGCAAAAGGTATACGATAATGAGCTGGCCAACAATTCTAGCCATAGGTAGTGGAGGATTTCTTGGGGCAGTACTTCGGGCTTACCTAAATGGTCTTATCTCATCCAAAGTACCTCATGACTTACCTTATGGAACACTTGGAGTAAACCTCATTGGTAGTTTTATAATGGGTGCGATTATGGCATACTTTATGTATTCAAGTATATTTTCTCTCCAAGCAAAATCTTTCCTCTCTACAGGATTTTTAGGTGCATTAACAACCTACTCTACTTTTGCATTTGAGAGTTTTTTACTGCTTGAAGGTGGTCATATACTTTTGGCTCTTGCAAATATTTCGCTCAATGCATTTGGATCTGTTTTTATGGCAGGAAGTGGTTTTTTGATTTTTAAGTACTATATATTTAGGTAAAAAAACTATATAACTACAACTTCGTCTGCACACCAAGAAGCTAATTCCATGTCATGTGTAATGAGTAAAATTCCTATCTGCTGAAGGTTATTCATTAGCATATGCATTACCTCAAGCTGAATCACATTATCAAGTGCTGAAGTTGGTTCATCTAAGAGTAGAAGATCTGGTTTCATTAGAATTGCACGGAGAATCGAAGCACGNTGTAACTGTCCTCCTGANAGTTCATGAGGAAGCTTAAGCAATAAGTCATAATCAAGGTTTATAAGCTTTAAAAGGCTTTCAAGCTCATCTATCGGTGCAACATCTTTGATTTGATTGAGCAAAGTATAACTTGGATGAAAAGAACTATATGGATCTTGAAAAACCTGTGAACATTTTGCAGCTGTAATTTTACCAGAGGATGGTTTTAAATTTTTTAAAACCAACTCAAATAGAGTGCTCTTTCCTGCACCACTTGCACCCACTATAGCTTTTACTTCACCCTTTTTTAGACTTATAGAAAAGTCTTTAAAGAGTAAGGTGTCTTTTGTGTATCCGAATGATAGATTTTCTACTTCTAAAACATTAATCAATTTTTAAGACTTTGTAAGTGCCAAATATAGTTTTGTAAGCTCTTTATATAAAGCATCTGGTTTAATATCGGCATCTTCTTCCCATACTCTTTTCATCACTAGATTATCTTCTTCACCATTCCAAATTTTGATATAAGAACCATCTTTATATCCATTATCTTGGCGTAATTGGTTAAGTACATTTTTTCCCACGTAAAGTCTATATAAAGTTTCTAAATTAAGACCACTCATTAGTGCTAAATCAAAAAACTTTGCAACCAATACTTCTATGTCTAGTGTTTCTTTACTCAAAGCCAAACGAATAATACTTTCAACTTTTTCTATAATATTATTTTGTGTATCAAAGCCTGTCTTCTTCACATCAATATTTGCGAAACTCTCCAGCTGTGATATGTTTATAGCTAAATCTTCTATCCCGCCCTTAAAGTTATTTGCATAGTTTTCAATAGCTAAAGACATTATAAAATGCCATACATCCACAACTTCAATTTGCAAATTATCCCAATCTGGTTCTTTATTAATACTTTTCCAGTGTTTCCAAGAAAAAGAATCAATCATCTCTGCACATTCCATATAAATACAGCGCTTCCAATTAATTATTTTACCATTCTTTGTTACACCTTTTGTCCATTCTTCACCATTTGTAGCATCATTTAATTGAGCCTGCAATTGAAGCATTAAAAGTATTTTGTCCATTTATTTCCTTTAATTTATTTCATAAATTTAAGGGAACCTCTCCCTCTTTTATTAGGCTAAAGGAAGTAATTCCTTTAGCTACGTTAACACTAGGTTTTCCTCAGCGGAAAGCTCATGGCACTAGTGCCTTTTTATATTATGATTTAGTTTATTTATTTTACCAAATATGGTAGTATTCCATACTTAAAAAGAGGGATTTATGAAAAGAATCAACTGCAGAAGATGTGAGTACTATTTTGTAACTTGGAAACCTAAACAACCTCATGGCTGTAAAGCATATGGTTTTAAATCACCTCAAATTCCTTCACTTGTAGTTTTTCAAAGTTCAGGAACTGAATGTACTATGTTTAAACTTAAGTCTCTTGCCAAATAATTTTTTTACCAAATCCAAGTTTATTATCTGTCATTTTAAAATAATTAACTTTTATTTTCCACAACTTTGGACGCAGTGCTATAGCATAAGGAAAACTTTTAAAGTAAGCATTACTTAATTCTTTTTCTTGTATTTCAGACATAATACCTCTAAACTGAAGACCTTGAATTTTACCCACTTCTCTTGTTTCAAGTAAAATATTTCCAGCAACTAAATTGTTAAGCTTTATATGATTGATATGTGTGGTTTCATCGCTACTAGCAACTATAAATGAGAGTTCTTCTTCTTTATATACGTAAAATAAACTACATACACTTAGATCTTTATTATTAGAAGTAGCTAAGCTCAGTACATGATGTTCATTTATAAACGATGTTATTTTTTTGAGATCACTAGAGTTCAAAAGATTGGTACATAAAGTTTTCTAAACCATGGGCATCACTAATATCTCTTTTAGTAAGCATCATTTTACCTAGTTCATCTTCTTGTAGTATATTAAATATTTCATCTGGACTTGTAATATTGTAATAACTTTTCATAAAATCAATTGCTATTCTTAATCTGTCTTCTTGATTTGTATCTTGTTTGAACTCTTTATATGCATCCCAATTAAATGTAATCACGTTATTTCCTCTTTCCTAAAGCATTATCTAATCTCTGAATTATTTCCGACATTTTAGCAGAAGATACAGCAAAATTCAATCGCATAAACCCACTTCCTTCCCGTCCAAAACTTATACCGGGATTGAGTCCTAACTTGGCTTCTTGGATGAAAAAATCACGTAAAGCCTTGTTTTTAAGTTTCATTCCCCTACAATCTAACCATGCTAAATACGTCGCTTCTATATTTGTCAGCTTAATATCATTGGGGTATTTTTTACAAAGTGTTTGAAGCAAAGAAAAGTTATTTTGTAGATGTACTCTTAAGTCTTCTAGCCATTTTTTTCCATGCGTATATGCTGATTCAAAAGCAACATGTGAAAGTACACTTCCTTGTGCAAAATGATTTTTATTGTGCACTTGCTTAAATCTTGCTCGTAGCTTTTCATTTGTAATGACCATTGTACTCATTGCAAAACCAGCCATGTTAAATGTTTTACCAACTCCAATGGCTGTCATAGTTATATCTTTAGCCTTGTCAGACAAAGAAGCAAAGGGAATATGTATATTTGGTTTATATACCAAATCCGAATGTATCTCATCTGCAAATACTACTATATTATTTTCTAGACAAACTTCTAAGATTTGCATCAATTCATTTCTACTCCAAACACGTCCAACAGGATTATGTGGAGAACATAGAAGTAAGAGTTTTGTATTTTTATCAATTTTAGCTTTTAAATCTTCTATATCAAAAGTATAAGTTCCATCATTTTGCAATTTAAGTGGATTTTTTACCAGCTTTCTATTTGCATCTGTTACACAATGAAAAAAAGGTGGATATACAGGTGTCTGAACAATCACTTTTTCATCTATTTTAGTAAATGCTTCAATAGCAACACTTATGCTAGCAACCACTGAATGAGAATAAATCATATCTTCTATATCAAATAAGACTCCATGTTCTTTGTGCATCCATTGTATTTGCGCTAAAAAAGCAGACTTCGGAACTTCTTCATAACCTATTATAGGATGATTTAAACGTTTTTTTACCGCATCTAGTACGAAATCCGGAGTATCTATATCCATATCTGCTACCCAAGCAGGTATTATATCTTCCCTACCGAATAAAGCTTTTCTTAGTTTGTATTTTTCTGCATTTGTGTCTTCTCTATCACTAGCAATTGAGAAGTCATATCTTACTTTTTCTTCCACACACTCAACTCTGCAACAGTATGCTGATATTTTCGTGCTGTTTCTTTGATAACAAAATCCAAATCTTGCACATAAATACGCTCAAATCTATCCCCAAGTACATTTTGCAATGCATCTATAGTTTTGACATCTTTACCATTTTCATCTTTATAACCACCAAGCCAAAGTTCTTTACTTGTTGAACTTTCTTGCCAAGTGTATGGTGAAGTAATTACTAAAATACCATTTTTATTCATTCTCTCATCCACAGTATCTAAAAACAGTCTCGGATTATAAAGTCTATCTATAAGATTCGTTGCCAATATAAGATCATATTCATTGAAATTTTGCTTGAGATTACATGCATCACCTTGCCAAAATGAAACTTTATCTTTTATATCTTCATAGCCTAAATCTTTTATACTCACTTTTTTATGAGATACTATATCGCCCTCTTCTTTGACTGTAAACCCAATGGAACCTTCTTCTTTGAGTTTTGTGCCAACTTGGACGAAACGTGCAGAAAAATCAATTCCCTCAACCTCATCAAATGTTTTTGCTAGCTCATAACTTGCGCGACCAGTTGCACAACCTAAGTCTAGTGCTTTTGATGTATGTATACTAAACTCTGAAGCGATTCTTGCACATTCTATTGCAAAGTTTTTCACTCCAAAATGAGTCTCTCCATATTGAAACTCACAATACTGCGACACTAACTCATCTGTTTCATAAATATCTTTCACTATATCTTCCTTTTTTTGTGTTACTACATATCGAAAACCAGCATGCTGATGAAAATGTTTTCTAAAAGCATAACGTGATTTTTTCATTATTAGATTCCCAGAGCTAGCCCACGATGCACCTAAAATTAGTGCATGTTTATTATCAAATGTCGGTACGGTAAAATCATCATATGCCGGATGGACTTCAAATCCTTCAAATGGATGCATAAGTGTTCTAGACCACTGCCAAACATTACCAACTACGTCATAAATTCCATTCATACTATATCGATCAACGGGTGTTGATGAAGCATATTTAAAATTTACATTTGCATCTTCTTCATTTGCCACTTCACCAACTCCGGCAAAATTGCATATTGCTTCATATTCACCTTCACTTGGCAGTAAGTAAGTAAGACCATCTCGTAAAGATATATACTTACAAAAAGCTTCTGCTTCAAGAGCATTTACATCAACTGGAAAGTTTTTAGGTAAATCTATATGGGAAGTCAAAGTTCTATATTTAAAAACTCCATTTACTTTGAACCAAAATACTGGATACTTTGCATTTGATTCTTTTAAGAATCTCTTTCCTTCTTCACTCCAGTACTCCAACTTTTCGTAACCACCATGTGCAACAAACTCTAAATACTCTTCATTTGAAACTAAATATTTTGATGTCTCAAAGGTTTCAATATTCTCCATTTCTTCACCATACTCGTTATCCCAACCATAATATATATCATTTTTACTTTTTCCAAGCACTACTTTTGATGCAGGGATTTTGACTAAAGAATTTTTAGGTGCTGTACCTGATTCACCAAATACTTTAAACTCATCAATAGCTTTTATAAATTCTATAGGCATTTGTCGGTGAAGAACCGAAGATGTTTCTAGATGGATTTTTTCATGTTCAATTGCCATGAGAATAACCCACATATCAGATTCCCATGTAATTGGTAAAGATAAAGGCAAAGTCTCAATAAGATCTAATACTAAGTCTTTAACTTCTTTACGGTAGGCTCGTGTTGCGTCTACACTTGGCCATGTGTAATTTGACGCTTCCACATCATCCCAACTCATTTCATCCACACCTACAGCAAAGGTGGATTCATACTCTGGATTGATCCTCTCTTGAATGATATTCATACTTATAAGTTTATTTACAAAAAATGTTGCCGTATGACCAAAATAAAAAATCATAGGATGACGAGTGACTTCACTTTTTTGCAAAAACACATCATCAGTTTTTAATAGCTCAAACATCTTTTCAAAAAGTTCATAAGTGTTTAAAAAATATTCTCTAATCTCTCGACGCTTTTGCTTTACATCAACACCATCTAATCTTATTGGACACATACTAAATTTACTCAAAAATAACCTTTTAATTTGTTATAATAATTATATGAAAATTATTCAAAGTCCTTTATTAAATACCTTTTCCAACTTAACACATGGCTTTACAACTAAGAAAACTGGGAATCTTGCTTTTCATGTTAATGATACACTATCAAATATTGAACAAAATCACAAATCTTTAGCAAAAACTTTAAACTACGATAAGAATTCTCTAATTCATATGAAACAAATTCATTCCTCTTTAGTTCACAATGTAAATCCAGAAGACAACTTTACGAATCCACGCCCTTGTGATGCTCTTATAACCAACAAATCAAATACTCCTCTTATGGTAATGGTTGCAGATTGTTCACCAATACTTTTTTATGATGTAAAAAAGAAAGTTATAGCCGTAGCGCATGCAGGAAGACAAGGTGCCTTTAAAAATATAATTCAAAGCACAGTAGACTCTATGGCTAAGGAATATCATTCAAGTACAGATGATATTTATGTNAGTATCGGTGCTAGTATTGGGGTATGTTGTTATGAGGTTGGAAGTGAAATTTATGCTCAAGCCAAAGAAATAGGTCTTGAATATGCTTTACAAAAAAAAGAAAATAGTTATTATTTAGATATAAGTAAAATCTTAAAAAAACAATTATTAGATTTAGGAGTACAAGAAGAAAATATAGAAATTTCTAAAGAATGCACATGCTGTTTAAACAACAAGTACTATTCTTACAGAGCGCAGGCTCAAACTGGAAGATTTGCTGGAGTTATAATGCTAAAGTAGTTTTTTCACTCTTTGTGCTAACTGTTGAGGGAGAAGCTCCAAAGATTCTTCTACTAACTTTGTATTTCCATGTGTTATAAAGTCATCCCCATATTCAAAACTACTAACTTCAATACCCTGAATATTTTCTTCTGCTAAAAATTCTAAAATAGCAGACCCTACTCCACCCATTTTAGCACTGTCTGAAAATATAAACCATTTCTTATGTTTTTGCGCCATATTTTTCAGCATCTCTTTATCAAGCGGTTTTACAAAACGTAAATCTAAAATACTTACTTCTTCGCCTATAAATTTTGCAGTTTCATATGCACGACCTACTCCATTTCCATATCCTATAAAAAGAATATCACTGGAATTAGAACGTAAAAGTTGTGCTTTTGCTAACTCAAAAGGAATCGAGTCTGCTAAATCTGTTTGAGTAAATGACCCTCTTGGATATCTTAAAGAACAAGGATGCTGATACTCTGATGCAAATGCCATAGCCTGGTGAAAAGATTTTTCATCACGTGGAGCAAAAAGTGTCATATTTGGAATTGCCCGTAAAAATGAAATATCAAATACACCTTGATGTGTTTCACCGTCTTCACCCACAATTCCCGCACGGTCAAGGGCAAACACAACTGGTAAATCCATTAAACAAGTGTCATGAATAACTTGATCATACCCACGTTGTAAAAAAGTCGAGTAAATTGTACAAAAAGGTTTAAAACCTTCTTTAGCCATTGCACTCATAGAAGTAACAGCATGTTGTTCGGCAATTGCAACATCCCAAAATCTATCCGGATACGCTTCCATCAAATCACTTAGTCCAGTTCCAGTTGGCATTGCTGCAGTAGCACCTACAATTTTTTCATTATTTTTAGCCAAATGCATAAGTGCTTCTGTATAAATTTGCGTTGCAGATTTTGAAGAAGATTTTTTAGCACTGTTTCCACTTTCTAAGTCAAAAGGGCTCACACCATGCCATTTTTCTTCTTGACCCTCAGCTATCTCATATCCCTTACCTTTGAGCGTTTGGCAATGCACAATTACAGGTTTGCCCATCCCTTTTGCAAGTTCTAAAGTATCTATAAGAGATTTTAAATTATGCCCGTCTATGGGACCGATATAATCTATCCCCATCTCTTCAAATAACAGACCAGGAGTAATAAGTTTTAAGCCCTCTTCCATTCTTTTAGCAATATAGTGCGCGCCCTCGCCAAAATTATCTACAAAACTTTCCGTATGTTTTTTAAACTTTTGATAAAATGGACCAGCCATTACAGAACTCAGAACTCTACTAATAGCTCCTATAGGTTTTGCAATACTCATCTCATTATCATTTAAAATAATAACCATAGGGTATTTTCTATCACCAAGTTCATTAAGAGCTTCATAAACCATACCCGCCGTCATAGAACCATCGCCTATAAGAGCAACAGGAATTCTTGAATCTTCTTCACCTTTAAGAGCAATAGCNTTAGCGGCTCCAACACCTAAAGATATAGAAGTAGAACTATGTCCAGCTACAAAATAATCATCATCACTTTCACTAGGTTTTGTATATCCACATAAGCCATTAAACTGACGAAGAGTATCAAAAGCCTCCCATCTTCGGGTAACTAACTTATGTGCATATGCTTGATGCGATACATCAAAAATAAATGGATCTTTTTTAGAATCAAAAACCTTATGCATCGCTACAATTATTTCTGTAGCACCCAAAGTTGAACTTAAATGCCCTCCATTTTTACTGACTACTCTTAAAATCTCTTCTCGAATATCTTTACAAACAGTCTCTAATTCTTGTATGTTTTTTTCTTTTATATTTATATTATTCACTAAGTGCTGCTCTCTTTACTCTCTCGAATCTTTTAGAAATTTGCGAATCTATATTTCCTGAATCACTTATGGCTATTACTCCGCCTTCACTTACAGCAGAGTCTGATATTACTTGTATATGTTCAAGTGCCCCAACATGTTCAGATAATACACCATGATCTTTTGGATTTACTTTTAATGTTATATTTGCTGCACTTTGTAAATCTTTAATCAGTGCATCACTTAAAACTTTTGCTACTCTAGAAGAGTCCTCGGTAATTTCTGTACTGATAACTTCTTGTGCTATATCAATTGCTGCTGACATTAAATCATTTTTAATCAACTCTAAACCTGACTCAAACTCTTTAGCAGAATTTTCTAAGGTTTTTATAGAGTTCCCAAGTTGAGATATGCCTTCTTTTAAATCATTTTGTGTATCTTCGAGTGCCTGTTGTGTACCCGCTGCAAGCCCTTCATTATAAGCTGTTGTCTTTGTTGTTTCTAACGCTGCTTGGTATTCTTTTTCTTTATCTTCTAACTTCATTTGTAATTTAATAAAATTAGAAGACATCTCATCTGTTTTTTTCATCAAAGATTCTATTAAAGCATTTTGAGATGCCTTACTCATTGAGCTTGAATCTATTTCACTGTCATTTGATCTACGGCTAGGATTATCTTCTTCTGTGTACATTTCTTTAGTCTGAGGAATTTTATTGGAACTATCATCTAAAGAAGAACTATCTTCATTACGTATTTTTACCAAAGTACTAACAACAGCTTCTTCACTGCCAACAGAACCTAAAGTTTTAAAATTATATTTAGTTACTGAATGATTCTTGAGGCTTGCGTTAGTGATTATAGTAGCCATATCTAATCAATCATCTCTTCAGTTGAACCCATTTGGATAGTACCAGCTTCAGCAAGTCCATCCACAACTTCCACAATTTTTCTCTGAGCTGCTTCAACATCTTTCATTTTTACAGCACCTAGGAATTGCATCTCTTCTTCAAATGCATCTCTAGCTCTTTCACTCATTGCAGAGAAGAATTTTTCTTTTAATTCTTCTGGTGAAGACTTAAGAGCAAGCATTAATTCACCTTTATCAACAGCTTTAAGTGTTTCTGTAATTGCATTTTTGTCAAGCGAGACCATATCATCAAAGGTAAACATCATCTCTTTGATTTGCGATGCTAAACTCTCATCTACTTGTTCAATAGTAGCAAGTGTAGATTTGGAAGATTTTGCACCAAGACGGTTAAAGATATCTGCAACTGCACGTGTTCCTCCAACTTCGACCTTGTAAGAAGCTAAGGATTCAAGTTTAGACTCAAGCACTGCGGATACTCTTTTAATAACTGATGGTGAAATATCTCCAAGTTTTGCCATTCTCATAGCTACTTCACTACGTAAATCATCTGAGAAAAATTGTAATGTATCTGCAGCTTCCGTTGCTTCCATATGAGCTAAAATAAGCGCAATAGTTTGTGGATGTTCATGAGTAATAAAGTCAGCCAACTGCTGTGGTTTAATTTTAGAAAGATATGAAAAATTCTGTGTATTTTGCATACTTTTTGTTAACTTTTCTAAAACTCTTTTTGCCTCTTCTGGACCTAGAGTTCTATAAAGGAGTTCTCTTGCATATTCCATACCTCCAGAAGTCATATACTTACCAGATTGAAAAATTGCATAAAATTCTTCTAAAATAGCTGCAGCAATAGTTCTATCAATAGAATTGCCTTTTGCAATATACTTTGAAACCTCAGTAATGGCTTCCACCTTCATATGCGTAAAAATTTCTGCTGTATTATCTTCTCCTAACTGTAGTAAAAGAATAGCGATTTTTTCCGCTATTGGCATCTCATCAAATGAGGCTTGTTGTGCTGGAGATAATGTCATTGCCTAACCTTTTTCATTATTTACCCTCGCTAGATTCTGCTTCTTCACTAAGCAAGGCTTCTAGAAGTGCAGCGATCTCTTCTGGAGCTTCAGTAACCATGTCTTTAACTTTTTCAAGTAATATATCATGCTTAAGTGCATCCTCATTATAACCATCAGCAACACCAAGTTGATCTTCAACCTTTTTACGCATAGCTTGCACTTTTTCCACTAAATCTTCATCTTCTTCATCCCCAAGATCAAGAAGAGGTTTTTCTAAATCATCGTCCTCTTTGGAAACCTCAAGCATTCTTTGAGAAAATGGTACAATCACTTTTTTATACACAATAAGAAGTAAAATCAGCACAAACAAATATTTAAACAATCCAGAAAAAGGTGCTACATATACCTCAGCTAATTTCATCGCTTGAGAAACTGCATCCTTTCCAGTTTCAGTACTTTCGCGTTTAAACTGAAGGTTCTTAACACTTACAATATCTCCACGCCCATCGTTGATTCCAATAGATTGGCGTACTAAAGAAGAAAGTGCCTCTAGATCTGATTCTTCTAATGCTTGATATTCTATTTCACCTGTATTAACACCTTCAGCATCAAGTTTATTTTTATATTTTCCATCAACGATAACTGCCGCTGTAATTCTTGTAATACGTGCAAACTGCGACTTCGTTGTTTGTACAGTTTTACCAACTTCATAGTTTGTAGTACCAGCATTTTTTTCATACTTCTCAGAACCGGCATTTGACTGAAGACCTTGAACAGGTCCTATATTACTTACTGTACCAGGCACACCTCCAACTTTTTCAGGGCTAGCACCTTCACGTTTTTCTTCAGTAATTTGTTCACTTCTGACCACATTCTCAGGATCAAAAGTTTCAGAAGTTGAGTTTTGTACTGAGAAATCATACTCTATTGCAACTTGTGCGATTACTTTTTCAGCGCCTCCTACAAAAGGTGAAATAATCTGAATAATTTTTTTCTGTCTTTTTTTCTCTTCTTTTTCTTTATACTTTTGTTGTACAGCTGAGAGTTCACCCATTTGAGCCATCTCATCTTCATCCCCAAGTGTCTCTCCATCTCCACTAATAAGAGTAACGTTTGCTGGAGTTAACTTTGGAACAGCAGAAGCAACAAGATTTTTAATTCCTCGTATTTGTTTTGGCGAGAGCATCCTACCTTCTACAAGCGTAACCATAATTGAAGCTGTAGGCGGGACCTCTTTTGAAACAAAAAGTGTTTCTTTTGGAAGAGCTAAACTTACACTTGCACTATTAATTGGTGAAAGTGCATTTATTGTTCGAGAGAGTTCACCTTCTAAAGCTCGAAGATGTTTTATTTTTTGATCAAAACTTGTAGCTCCAAATTCTTGTTGATCAAATAACTCAAATCCAACAGCACCATCTTTTGGAATTCCTAAAGATGCTATAGCAATTCTCTCTTTATAGACTACATTTTTTGGGACTTTTATAACATTATCTGCTAAGAGTTCATAAGGAATTTCATCTTTTTCTAACTGCTCTACAACTTTAGCTGCATCTGAAGAACTAAGAGAATCAAAAAGTACTTCATATTTTTTATCTGAATTTTTAGTTGCTGTAAAAACCACCATAAAAATTAAAAATGAAATAATTCCTATAATAGCGACAGCAATAATAATACGTTGTTGTTGAGTTAATTTTGTATATAAAACAGATAATTGAGAAAAAAGTACTTTAAAATCCATCCATATCCCGTTTTACAATTTAAATTAATTCTTCAAACAATTTGAAAAATTTAGTATTTTGTTCTGATGTTCCAATTGTAACTCTAATAGCATTCATTTGATACCCACTTAAATCACGTACTATCATTCCGCGACGCAATAATGCTGCCGATAAATCTGATGAATTTTGTGTTTCATTAAGCCCTAATGTTACAAAGTTCGTATAGCTCTTTATTATATCTATTTTTTGGCTCGATGCAAAGTCCTCATAACGATTCATCTCTTGGAAATTCAAGGATACGCTTTTATTCACAAATTCTTCATCAGTCAATGCTGCTGATGCAGCTTCAAGAGAAAGTGTAGTTATATTAAAAGGAGGACGTAATTTATACAATTCTTTTATAATATTTTCATTCGCAATTCCATAACCAACTCTCATACCGCCAAGCCCATATGCCTTAGAAAACGTACCAAGATATATTACATTTTGATAAGACGCAACTATATCTTTAGGCTCAACTTTTTTCTTTTGATCTTTTGCCTGAGCATATTCCATATAAGCCCCATCTACTACAACCAAGGTATCATTATCAATTTTATTTAAAAAGTTAAACATATCTTGAGCATCAATAGCATCTCCCGTTGGATTGTTTGGAGTGCAAAGAAAAATAATATCTGGATTTTCTTTTTTATATATTTCATAAAATTCATCTAAATCATGATGTTGAGAAGCTGTTCTTAAAATCTGAGCCCCAACATGTTTTGCATAAATCTCATACATTGCAAATGTCACACTGTTTATAAGTATTTTTGATGAAGAGTTAGCTTTTGCATGCATTAAAAACTCTATAACTTGATCACTTCCAGAGCCAATAATCACATTATTATCAGTCACTTCAAATCTCTTACTCAAAGCATTTTTTAATTTCATCATCGAGTCATCAGGATAAAGTGCCATCTTTGAGATAATATTTGCAACAGACTCTTGTACAAGTGTTGAGCAACCATAAGGGTTTTCATTTGAAGCTAACTTTACAATATCTTTAGCTTCTATTCCAAATTCACGGACAACCAACTCTATTGGTTTTCCAGCCTCATACGTTTTTATATTTTCTAATTTTTTATTAAATGTCAACATATATTTTCACTCCTCACCTTTTACATAACTTCCAAGCCAAGTCACTTCGCCCTCATGTTTTTTCAATACTTTTTGAATTGCCTCATCATCTATATGTCCATAAAAATCTATGTAAAACCAATATCCAAATCCGCTTTTATCTTTTGAGGGACGTGACTCAATTTTTGATAAGTTAATGTTTTCATCATCAAAATCTTGTAAAAAGTGAACTAAAGAACCAGGTTCTTGGGCATCATGAAGTTTTACTAAAATGGATGTCTTATCATGTTCACTCTTACCATTTTTAAAATCACTCAAAATCACAAAACGAGTAGCACTATCGTGTTCATCTTCTATATTTTCAAACATTGTTGGAACACCATAAAGTTTTGCCGCTATATGCGCACATATTGCACCTGCACTTGGATCCTCTGCAGCTAATATCGCTGCTTTTGCAGTAGACTCAACTGGAATTTGCTCAATATTTAAAAAACCATGTTGCGATAAGAATTCTCTACACTGTCCAAAACCTTTATCTTTTGAATATATCTTAGTGATATCCTCAAGTTTTCTCGCTTTAGTGGCAAATGCCATATGTATAGGCATATAGAGTTCGGCTACAATTTTGACCGATGACTTAGAAAGAAGATCAAGTGTTTCACCCACAATACCATCACGAGAATTCTCAATAGGCACTACACCGAATTTTGCACGACCCGCTTCTAGTGTTTTAAAAACAGAATGGATAGAACCAAGCGAGAGATAATCACTCATCCCACCAAAACGACTCTCAGCAGCTTGATGCGTAAAACTTCCTTCAGGCCCCAGGTAAGCTATTCTCTCCGGTAGTTCAAGGTTTCTTGCAACAGCAAAAACTTCTAAAAAGATCGCTTCAATCGCGCCTTTCTTTAAAGCTCCATCCTGTTCTTTACTCAAGGAAGTCAATCTCTCTATAATCGCCTTTTCTCTCTCAGGTCTGTATACAGCCGTACCACTTTCATGTTTAATTTCACCAACTCTGTGAACAACATCCATACGTTGATTCAAAAGTTTTAAAATTTGATTATCTATAGCATCTATAGCATTTCTACAATCATCTAAGGTTTTCATTTTATCTCCAACTTACTTTGCTCTAATATCTCTTGCATATNTTTATACACGAAATCAGGTTTTAAATCTTCTTTTAAAAATGGAACTATTTCTTCTTGTGTCCTATACTTTCCACTTGTTACAAAAATAGTTTTCATTCCAAGTTCTTTTGCTCCGCCCAAGTCACCTTTAACATCATCGCTTATCATTGTGATCTCTTCAAATGACACTTCTTTACCTAGCCTGACTAAAGCCTCTTTATAAAAAGCATCACTAGGCTTTCCAACAACATCATACGAAACTGAAGTTGCAAATTCTAAAAGCTTTAAAACAGCTCCCACACCTGGATAACGTTTATTATTTTTTGCATATATCGATGTCTCATGCATTCCTACTAGAGATGCCCCTGCTAATAAAAAATCTATCATCTGAGCATACTCATCATGTGTAAAATCTTCTTTAATAGCTACTAAAACTGTTTTTGGAGTTTCATAATTTAAAATATACCCCATTGTTGTCAATGTATTCAAAAACTCTGATGCACCATATGCTGCCACTAAAGTTTTTTCCACCCGTTCTTCTAAAAGCATCAATGGATCAAGATACCTTGAAAAAGGGAAAGAAAAACCTTTCTCTTGAAGAAAGTGATAAAAACTATGACTTGCTTTTTTCGTGTTGTTAGTTACTATCATGTAAGGAATATTATTTTCATTTAAAGTATCAATAAATTCTATTGCTCCAAGAATTGGAGACTTATCCTCATCGCTTATTAAAGTGCCTTGAACATCTATGAAGTACAATTTTTATCCTAATCCAAAAATTCTTTTTCTAGAGCGATTAAATCATCAAAGGTTTCGCGTTTTCTAATTAACCTTGCCTTGCCATCTTCAACTGCAACTTCGGCACTTCTTCCACGCGTATTATAGTTACTACCCATTCCAAATCCATATGCTCCAGCACTATGCACTACCACTAAATCATTGTGTTGCAACTCCGGTAATAAATAATCTTTTGCAAAAAAATCTCCACTCTCACATACTGGACCAACAATATCTACTGCTCTTTCTTTACCGACAGTATCAGTGATAGCTTCAATCTTGTGGTATGCTTTATACAATGATGGACGGAGTAAATCATTCATAGCTCCATCAATGACAACAAACTTTTTTTCACCATTTTGTTTTTCATATAAAACTTTTGACACAAAATATCCTGCATTTGCAGTTAAAAACCTTCCAGGTTCACAGATAACGGTAAGGTCTAAGCCTTTTAAAGTAGCTAAAATTGCTTGTGCATACTCATAAGTAGGTATGAGAGTTTCGTTATCATACTTCACCCCAAGTCCTCCACCAACATCAAAAAATTTCAATTCAATATTGATATTTTGTAGTGAACGCACTAAATCAGCAACAATTTCAGCAGACTCATAAATAGGTTTTAATTCTGTTAATTGGGAACCAATATGAAAGTGAATTCCCACAGGATCTAAGTTATCAGAATTGTTTGCTCTAATATACATTCTTTTTGCAGAATTTAGATCTACCCCAAATTTATTATCATGGAGTCCTGTTGAAATATAAGGATGTGTTTGTGGATCGATGTTTGGATTTACACGAATACTAATTCGTGCTTTTTTCTTAAGTTCGCCAGCAATCAATTCTACACGACCAAGTTCTGCTTCACTTTCAACATTAATATATAAAATATCTTTTTCTATCGCTTCACGAATCTCATCATCACTTTTTCCAACACCGGAAAAAATAATCTTATACGCAGGAATTCCAGCAAGAAAAGCACGACGTACTTCACCTATAGATACACAATCCGCACCAGAACCCATTTTAGCAAAGTGTCGCACAATACTTAAATTTGAATTCGCTTTTACTGCGTAACAAAGTATGGATTTTCTAGCTTTAAATGCATCTTTTAGCTCAGTATATTGTGCACTCATATAATCTAAATTATAAATATAAAGTGGAGTCTTATACTCCTGTGCAAGTTGTTTAAAATCAATCATAAAAATCCTACCATTTTTTGAGCGATTTTATCCAAAAAGTGCTTATGTTTTTGTTAGACAAGGAGATAAATGTTCTTCTCTTACAAGTATGTAATTTTATACCTTAGAAATAAGAAAAATCAATCTAGCTATGAGGAGTACTTGTACGATGTATATACCATTGCCTCATTGCAATGGAAAACAAGATAAACACAGGTCCTATAATCCCCACTTCACTTGATATAGTTTTATTTGTTGACATCTCTATAAGCATAAATAATATACCCCAAACAAGTAAAGTTGATAAAATTGCAGCAAAACTAAAAAGGGAGACATTTAAAAATCGTACACTTATTGGTACAAAGAAAAATATAATCACAACTAAACTAGGTACAAAAAATGGGTATATAAATATCTTATATAATGCACCTTTAATACTGCTCGTCTCAACACCTTGTTTTTTTAAAAGAGTGTATGCATCTAAAGCATCGACAATGGTAAAGTTTACTTTTCCTTCATAAATCTGATCCAACATTTTAGGTTTAAATCCATCTAATATTTTCAGATCTTTTTCCTCTTTTATTAGCATTCCTGGAGAGGAAAAACTCATATCTTTTGGTTTCATGAGTAAATCCGCTTCTTTTATATGCCAAGCATCATCTTTATATATTGCTTTTGTTGCTACTATAACTTCTTTCAGAGATTTATTATCTATGCTAAAAACTCTAATATCTTCAGCCTCATTTGTTAATGGCAAAAGCTTTGAAAAGTAAACATACTTATCTTCATAGGTAAAAAAGAGATCTCTAGAAGGATGTAAATACTGCGAATGTAAACGGATATTCTTGGAAAATTCATCAGCACGAGAGAACTTTGGCAAATTATGCAAAGAAATAAAAATCATGATTATTACGCTAGACACAACAACAAAAGGCTTTAAAATATCGGTTCTAGAATACCCCAAAGAATAAAAAGAAACAAGAGCATTAGAGCGAATGAGAAATATTTTTGTCGTTATCATTGCAAATATAAGAGATAGTGGAAGAAGCATATCTATAGCAAAAAATGTTTTGTAGACAAGATAAATAAGCATAATATTTGCAGAACGAGACACCTGCTCTGCTTTATCCATAAAATCGAAACCTACAAGAAATAGAACAAGTGCACCCAAGATAACAAAAAAGTACTTCAAGTAGTGTAGTGCTATATATTTAAATGCCAACATAAATTTACTTTATCTTAATTTTTTTAATAGAATACTTTGAACTAGTATCTTCCATCGAATTATTTAATAAAAATTCGACTGCTTCACAAGCATATTTAATCCAAGAATCAAGATGAGAAACTTCAGACAGATCAAAGTCACTTAGAACATAAGAGGCAACTTCGCCTTTATGTTCGGGACGTCCTATCCCCATTCTTACTCTTATGTAGTTTTTTGAGATCCTTTCATCTGCCGAACGTAGACCATTATGCCCGCCATGACCACCACCATACTTAAAACGAAGTGTCCCAAAAGGTAAATCTAAATCATCATGTATTACAACAACTTCTTCTTGTTTATAAAATTTTTTAACTGCTACTATAGAATTACCAGATAAGTTCATAAAAGTAAGTGGTTTTAATAAAAAATGATTTTCTAAAGAAATATTAGTGTTTTGAAATTTGTAACAAAGGCCTTCAAATGAAGAAGAGGAAACTTTTTGTGCATCTTGACGTTTTATAAGTTCATCTATTACCATAAAACCTATATTATGACGAGTGAAAGCATACTCGGGTCCAGGATTACCTAGCCCGACTATAAGCATTGTTATTTTGCTTTAATAATACTAATTAATGCTACACGATCAGTATCTAAGATCTTCACATTAGGGATTGCTTGTAAATCACGAACTAGTCTAGATGCACCTGTATCCATAGCAGTTACGTCAATATCAATTGTGTTTGGAAGATTCTCAGGTGTACATTTAACAGTTAAACGTGGTTTAGCGTGATGCACAAGACCTTTATTTTTAAGACCTATTGCTTCACCGACTGCTACAACTGGAACATTATAAGTTGCTTCAACACCAGGTTGAGCCACCATTAAATCAACATGTAAAAGTGTCCCCGTAACTGCTTGTGACTCATAAGATTGAACTACAACATTCATCTCATTACCACCAACATTCACTGGGAATGCTATAGTTTCTTTATTACGAACCGTACGGATATACTCATTCATTTTGAATGCAGCATTAATGTTTTCTAAACCTTTACCATAAATATTCGCAATTAGATAACCATCACGGCGAAGCGCTTTTGTGCCCTTTTTGCCAATACTCTCTCTAACTATACCTTCTAACATATCAATTCCTTAAATAAAAATAGACGGAATTATAGCAAAAATAGCTTTAGTATAAGTTAAAATATTTTATTTTAAATCAAAAATATCTTCATCTTCTTTTGTTTTTCCACTATCTTCTGAAGAAGGTGAAGATACTGAACTATTTAAACCACTCATTTTAAGCTTTAAGTCTGCAGCTGATGTTGCATTACTTAAAGCATTAGATTCAGAAATAATTCCACTGTTATACAGATCAAGTATTGCTTGATCAAACGTTTGTGACTTATAATGATCTCGACCTTCAGCGATTGCATCACTTAATTCATAATCTCTGTTTTGCATAATTAATTTTTCAATACGAGGAGTCTTAACAAGTATCTCCATCGCTGCACGTCTCTGTTTATCTACAGTTTTAATAAGTCTTTGTGATACCACACCTTGAATCACACTTGCTAAAGAGAGTCTGACACGGGGTTGCTCATCTGTAGGAAATTGCGCAATAATACGATTAATCGTCTCTTTAGCATCTATAGTATGAAGAGTTGAAAATACTAAGTGACCCGTATCTGCCGCATGTAAAGCAAGGTTAATCGTTTCCATGTCCCTCATCTCCCCAACTAATATTATATCAGGGTCTTCACGAAGTGCTGCGCGTAATGCATTTTTAAAAGAGAGTGTATCTTGCCCTACTGAACGCTGATTAATAATGCAGCCTCTATCTTTATGCACAAATTCAACAGGATCTTCAATAGTAATAATATGTTTTTTTCTTTTTAGATTTATTTCATTAATCATAGTGGCCAATGTTGTCGACTTACCAGAACCAGTAATTCCAGTCACTAAAATAAGACCTCTTTCAAGTGTGGTAAATTTTCTTAAAATGTCAGGAAGATGGAGTTCTTCAAAAGATGGAATTTGTATAGGAATAACACGAAACACAGCAGAAACTCCATCGATTTGAAAAAACATGTTTACACGAAAACGATTTCTTTCATCAAAAGGGTAGACCAAATCTATCTCTTTTTTCTCAACAAATTCACCAAAGCGTTCTTTTAATAATTCTTTTGCAAAGGTTATAGCATCATCTTTAGATAACACACCACCAGAAAATTGTACAAGATCGCCATCTATTCTTGCTCGTATAACGGAATTTGCCTTAATGTGAAGATCACTTCCTCCAACTTCAATCATTTTCTTTAAATAAGCTCTGACTTTTTTTAATTGCTCAAATGTTAAAGCACTCATATCTTCATCATACTGGCTCATAATGACTCCAATATATCCCTGAACGCATCTTCAAAAGCCACTAAGCCATTTTCTATTTGTTTGTCTAGTAGTTCTTCAAAATCTATACCTATACATTCCAACTTTTCAAAATAATCCTCTATGCTTCCCTCTGGCAAGGGAAGAGACTTTTTCTTCTTTCCATGAGCGTGAAATGCTTGTATAGTATCTACTGGAGCTGTATTTACAGTGTTATACGCTAACAATCCATCAATATAATAATGTGCCGGTAAAGAATCACCTTTTACGCCAGTACTTGCAAATAATGCTCTACATCCTGGAACTTGCATCTCTTCTATAGTCTTATAAATATCTGCTGCATTATAAATCCCACCTAGTGCAATATCCATTTTATGTTTTACTAGCTCATCATCAAGTGCGCGGTCAATACGGCTTACAAAGATACTTATAACAGTACTTACAGCCGAACCATTTTGCTTGCATCCTGCTTCAAATGCTTTTGCGCATTTAATCGCTTGTTCTTTTTTAAAAATAAGTGTCGCATTAACAGGAATACCTCGAGCAGTGAGAGCTTCCATAGCAATATATCCAGCTTCAGTTGCCGGCACTTTTATCATTACGTTTGGTCGCTTGATAGTTCCAAATAGTCTTTTACCCTCTTCTATCGTCGCCTGGGCATCATTGCAAAGAAAGGGATCTACTTCAATACTCACATAGCCATCATCACCGCTTTGATAAAGAAGTTCTAAAGTATCTGCTGCTTTTGTAATATCATATATTGCTAAAGCTTCATATTTTTGCTTTGGAGAAAGATCAGTTAAAGTCGCAAGCTGTTCTTTGTATGCTGGTGAAGTTAAAATCGCATTTTTAAAAATTGCAGGATTTGAAGTCGCACCATTGATTACACCTTCATTAATTAAATCTTTAAACTCATTATCTAAATAATCTCTTTCTATAAAATCTGCCCACAAAGAGAACTTCAAATCTTCTATATACATATACCAACCTATAAATATTTTTTCCTATTATAACCCAAAAAGAATATAAAGCAATGCAAGAGGGATAAAATATAAGTAACTTCACCACCTACAAAATAGTAAAAATAATTCAAATCGAAAAAGAGATAGGTTTCAAAAATCTCGTGATCAAAATATTCAAATAAAAATGGACTTAAAAATATTAGAACAAGAGCTAAAAGTAAATCCTTTATCCAGAGGAACCAATTACTTTTCATATATAGAAATAAAAGGATTGCCATCAACATAAAATAGCCAATATAATACTCATACAAAAATAAGCTAAGCAAAATATATGACAAAATAATAATAAGAAAAAACATTAAGATAATTGTTTTGCTATCTCCACTTTAAATGTGGTTTCATCCATAGAAGAAGACACCTTAATCTCTCCCTTAAACTGTTTTTCAACAATCATTTGACACATATAAAGTCCCAAACCTGTTCCATTTTTTCCTTTAGTACTGAAGTATGGTTCAAAGATTTTTAAGATATTTTCTTTAGTAATTCCACCAGCATTATCTTTGATTATAATCACAATACTGTCTTCATTTTCTTCTAAGTTAATATCTATTTTCGCATTTTGAGTTCTATTTTCCATAAAAGCGTCGATAGAATTGTTGATTATATTTAGAATCACTTGCACCATCTCATTTTCATAAGTTTCTATCATTACTTTATGTCGATTATCATAATTGATTTGCATCTCTAAATTCTTCATTCTTGGACGTAGAAAATTTATTGCTCGCTCTATGAGTTCATTTGCATCAATAAGCGATTTTTCTTTTTGAGGCTGAAAATAAGTTTGAAAATCATCAATCGTATCAGAAAGGTACATAATAGAATCACTTATTTCTTTCAAGACTTTATCGCTTTCCTCAACAGACACCTCTTGGTTTAACAATCTTTTAAAATGTAAATTAGAGATTTGTAAAGTGATTGTTGAGAGAGGTTGTCTCCATTGATGTGCAATCATGCTAATCATTTCACCCATAACAGCCTGTTTTGATTGAATTGTCAAAAGTTGATCTTTTGTAATAAGTTCTTGAATTTTATCCTTTACTTTAGCCTCTAAGGATTCATTTAATTCTATAAGTTCTCTTGTTTTTGCTTCTACTTTTAATTCAAGTTCAGTGTTAAAATGTTGTAAGTCATGCTGTTGCTTTAAAATTATTTCTCTAACTTTATTCATTTTTAGTTGATAAAAATACATAATAATACTTACAGTCACAAGTGCAACTCCAAGATATGTAATCTGAAATAAAGAATAATGCACCTCAAAAAATGTTTGAAATGGTAAAATAAAAAGTGCACATAACATTAGTGCTAACCAATAAAAGCCATTTTTTGTATTTTGAAAATAGAGTAAAATAATTGGGTATGTGAATATCCAAATGTGCTTTAAATCTCCAGGCTCATACATGTAAACAAATACTAAGAATAAAAAAGAAAACTGTGTCGTTATAATCGTCGAAACAATACGAAATGCATTATAATTTTGACGTAGCAAAAAAAATAAAAAAATATTGACAGACAATAAAAAAGTTTCTAAAAGAACTATTCCATAAATATCTCTCATTATATTTGATACAATTCCAAATATAAGTGCTAAAGTAGAAAGTAAAAGCGCAATATTAAGCATCTGAAATTTATTTTTACGTTCATTTTCTGACTCTACGAATGTATGACCACTTGTAAAAAAATCATGTAGTTTCATAAACACTGCCTTTTATGGTAAATACACTTTATCTATGAGTTCATTATACTCCAAGTTTGCATCACTGTCCAATGTAATGCCACCACCACTTTTATAAATATAGCCTTCTTTAGCCTTTTCTATAAAACGAATCATAACGGCACTATCAAAAGTTTTTCCATCATAAACACCGAATACACCGGAGAAGTAGCCTCGTTCATAACCTTCTACCTCCTCTATAATTTCAAGAGTAGATTTTTTTGGAGCACCACTTATGCTTCCAGCTGGCAAAAGTGATTCTAATATATCCCCTAATCTATCATGCCAGAAAGAGCCTACTTCACCACTAATATGAGAACTTACCTGTAATAATTCTTTATTACCCGCTTCGATTTTTGTTATATATCTAAAACTCTCGACTTTAACACGCTTCGCTTGTATTGATAAATCATTACGTAGTAAATCCACCACCATGATATGTTCTGCTTTTTCTTTGGCATTGTTTGTTATTTTATTTACAGCATCTTTTATAGATGCATCGATTGTACCTTTCATAGGATATGTATGAATTTTATCATCTTCTATTTTGACAAACCTTTCAGGCGAAAAACAAACAAATTCATCTTTATACCTTAACTTAAATTGCGCATTAGCATAGTTGTAAATTTCTTTTAAACTTAATGAAGTCTGTATCTTTGTTTGTGCTGTTAAGTTAAGTAAGTATGTATTTCCCGATTTTATTTCTTCAATTATTTTATCAAATTTTTCCAAGTACTTTGAAAAGGTTATAGGAGTTTTTTCTAAAAGTTGATTATGTGGGGCACTCTTATAAGTATCTTGAATTTCAAACTCTATATCCTCAAGAGCATCAAGAAAGATGACCTTAATATTTTTGGCTTTAAAATCACTGATAAAAAGAAAAGGTTTTCTTTGTGTTCCTAAAGTATTAATATCACTAAATGTCATTTATTAATTTTTTTAATACTGCCATTCTAATAGAAACGCCATTAGATACTTGATTAAGGACCTTGCATCTCTCATCTTCGAGAAGCTTATCGCTTATATCTATATTTCTATGTACTGGACCTGGGTGAAGAAGTACAATATCTCTATCTCCAATAAGCTCACTAGTAATGCAAAAATCACTCGCATAATCTTTAAGAGATGCGTAGCTCTGAGATGAATGTCTCTCAGTTTGAGTACGTAAACTCATAATTGCATCCACTTCATCAATGATCTCTTTTAAAAAATGTGTAGTACGAAGTTCTGTTTTAGGTAAAAAATGCGGAGGAGCAACCAAAATCACTTCCATACCAAAACGGCTTAAAAGTTCAATATTTGAATTTGCTACACGAGAGTTTTTTATATCACCAACAATAGCAATTTTTTTACCTTGAAGCTCTTTAAAATGCTCTTTAAGCGTGAAGAGGTCAAGTAATGCCTGCGTTGGATGGGCGTGAGCACCATCTCCAGCATTAATAATCGCTGCTTTTGTATGCTTCGATAAAATTTTAGGAACACCAGCATTTTGATGTCGTACTATAATAGCATGTGGGCCCATAGCATCAAGGTTCATCGCTGTATCTACTAGAGTTTCACCCTTTTTTGTAGAACTTTGTGCAACATCTAAGTGCACTATCTCAGCACCTAATCTTTTTGCAGCAATTTCAAAAGAACTTTTCGTACGTGTTGAGTTTTCAAAAAATAAAGTGATAATAAGTTTATCTTGTAAAATTCTCTCAAAATGACCATCAGAAAAGCTTTTAGCATCATCTAAAATCGTATTAATCTCTTCAAGACTAAAATCGTCTGTACGTGTTAAATGCTGCATTTTGATCCTTATCTAAAATATTTACTGATTATACAAAACATCACAAATCGTGTCAATATTTTCATCCACTTTAAGTACTTCAAAACCTATTGTAGAAAAATAAGGTGCTGAAATTTCCTTAAAACTTTCATCCTCTTTTCTACAGTTAAAAGCGATAGTATGTGGAATCTTTTTATCGAGTAAGGCTTTGGAGCTTAAAAGTGTGTCATTTATGCAACCCAAAGAACAATGTGTTACCAAAAGTGTAGTCGCTTTAAGATATTTAATCAAATCTATCATCATAGTCTTTCCATCTATAGGCACATAAAGTCCTCCAGCACCTTCAATGATAAGTAAGTCACAGAATGCTTCTAACTTTTGTATTGCTACATCTATCTTTTTTAAATCTAGTAAAGTATTATTAGAAGCAACAAAAGGCGCAGCAGGTAAGGTATACTGCAACGGAACTATATCTTCAAGCACAAAAGCTTTAAAATCATCATTTAACTCTTGAATGCATTTTAAAAGCTCTTCCCCATCAGGAGCAATACCATCTATTACACCAGTTTCAATAGGTTTAATTACCCCTACTCGAATACCACGCGTAGCATATTCTTCTAATAATAATTTTGTTGTGTATGTTTTACCAATGTCTGTATTGGTTGCAGTTATAAAGATTCGTTTTTTCATAAAATAGTTTTCTTCAAAAAAAGACTATCTTCTAAAAAATAAGTGGTGCGACCGGAGAGATTTGAACTCTCACACCCGTAGGGCACTACCCCCTCAAGGTAGCGTGTCTACCGTTCCACCACGGTCGCATTTTGCAGATAAGAAGTAAAAATGTTGGCCGAAGCCAACAGAGGGGTCTTACTTTAAGTGATTAACCTAAGTAAGGGTTTGCGTAAAGTGCAATAAGAGCAATTACAAGTGCATAAATAACTTGTGCTTCGATCATTGCAAGAGCGATGAACATAGTAGTCATTAGTTTAGCACCTAAACCTGGGTTACGTGCAGTACCAGCGATAGTAGCAGCAGCAGTATGACCCATACCGATAGCTCCACCAAGAGCAGCAAGACCAAGACCAAGACCAGCAGCGATCATTGAGTAAGCTTTAAGAGTTTGGTTAGCAACTTCACCATCAGCAGCGAATACAGCAGTAGCAAGAGCTAGCATTAAAAATAGAACTTTTTTCATAAGTTTCTCCATATGTATTTGTTTTACAAAATTTTTCGGATAGCGTAACCTCATTTTTGATCATGAAGCAACCCACACATAAATGCTAGGATTTCCCTACTAAAAATTGATAGGCGCATTTTAGCCAAATATATATTAAGAAAGTTTAAAGTGCAAGAAAAATTTCTTATGCACGTCCTAAAGAAATTTTGTTTCCTTTGAATTCTAATATTTCCACAGTGATTTTATCGCCTTCACTCACAACATCTGAGACTTTTTCAACTCTTTTATCTGAGATTTTAGAGATATGCAAGAGTCCATCTGTTCCATCTGGAAGCTCTATAAATGCACCAAAATCCACTATCTTTTTAACAGTCCCTTCATATTTATCTCCAACTTCATATTTTATTTTAGCAACTTTTGGAGTATTCACTATACTATGAATATGATTTCGTGCATCAGAAACACCGGCTTTATTTTTACCCGTTATTTTAACTTTCCCATCTTTTTTGTCTATGTCAATTGCCACTTCAAACTTCTCAATCATCTCACGGATTGTTTTTCCAGCTTGACCAATTATTTCACCGATAAAGCTTGGATCAATATGAAAAATATCAGTTGATGGAAGAACTCCATCATTAAACTCTATATTTTTCTCCGCTTCTAACATTATGTCAATAATATGACTTCTACCCTCTTTAGCTTGATAAAGTGCTTCTTTAAGCACATCTAACGAGACTCCGCCAAGTTTGATATCCATCTGCATAGCAGTGATACCATCTTTAGAACCAGTTACTTTAAAATCCATATCTCCATCATGATCTTCAAGTCCCATAATGTCTGAGAGAATTGCATATTCACTTCCATCGCTAACCATTCCCATAGCTATACCGGCTATGGTGTCGCTCGTCTCTATATCAGCTGCTTTAAGAGCCATATAGCCACCACATACTGTAGCCATAGATGAAGAACCGTTTGATTCTAATATTTCAGATACTAAACGAACTGTATCTCCATCTAAGTTAAGTATAGGTTCTAAAGCACGCTTTGCTAGATTTCCATGACCCAACTCACGTCTTTTTGTTCCCATTACCGGGCTTGCTTCACCAACTGAAAATCCAGGAAAGTTGTAGTGCACCATAAAGTTTTCATTTTGAGTTTCACTGTCTGTTAAAGTCTCAAACATTTGTGCATCTTTTGGTCCGCCCATAGTAAGAACAACTAAAGCTTGCGTTTGTCCACGAGTAAAAAGACATGAAGCATGTGCGCTTGGAAGTACATTTGTGTCAATAGAGATCGGTCTAACTTCCGTTAAAGCTCTGCCATCAGCACGAACTCTTTCGTTAAGTATCTGACTTCTTACCTGTTCTTTTTTTGCACTTTCAATAACTGCTTTGAGTTCTAGTTCATTCCATGTCTCATGGATAATCATGATACGCTTTCTCAACTTTCTAAGAGCTGTTGAGCGTTCAGACTTAGCCATCTGATTCATAGCTTCTTTAATCTCAGACATATGATTTTCTTTCACATACACAAGCATCTCTTCATTGATTTCATCAAATTTTAAATCTAACGTATGTATCTCTTTTTTAAAACCTTCAAATTTTTTTTCATATTCACTATTTGTTTGAAAAAGAACTTTTTGTGTTTTTTCAAACACTTCGATAAGTTCATCTTCTGGCATCGCATTGGACATATGCGAACTCATGAGTGAAGCACCCATAGTTACATCCATCATTGGGTCTAGCATTGGCTCAATGGCCATATTATTCATAACAATATTCTCACTTGCAAATGAACGCATCTCAATCATTAGTAAATCTTCTTTTGTACCTGAGAGATATAAATCAAGAGTGGAATCATTCAATTGTGTAATATTTGGATTCAGAATTATTTCCCCATCAATCTTAGCTGCACGAACGGCAGAAACTGAAGTGTTAATGTCAATATCCGAAGTGTATAAAGCAGCTGAAGCAGCATTGAGTGCTAGTATTTGTAGATCTGCTTCAGGATCAGCAGAAAAAACCATAATTGTGATTTGAGTTGGATGTCCAAAACCTTTTGGAAAAAGTGGACGAAGACTTCTATCAACTATACGAGATGTTAAAGTTTCAAAATCACTTGGTTTTGCTTCACGCTTGAAAAAGCCTCCAGGAATTTTTCCTGCTGCATATGCTTTTTCTATATACTGTACTGTTAAAGGTAAAAAATCATCTTTTACAATTTCTGTTTCATCAATAACTACTGTTGCAAGAATTACAGTTTTACCTGACTTTAACCAAGCACTACCATTTGCTTGTTTAGCAACATCTCCAAATGAATACTCTTCATCTCTATTTTCTAACTCTAAGCTTACATCATACTTCATCGCTTTTCCTTAATAATTTTTCTATCATTTCATCATCTACATTTTCTAATTCTTCATAATATAAACTTGTTTGCACATAATCATCTATATCGTGTAAAAAGAAAACATCATCTGCGAACGGTTCCAATAACTCTAAAACATCTGTGGGAATTACAGGAACAGCTATATACACAGCTTTAGGTTTTTGTGCTAAGATTGCTTTTAATGCAGTCATGAACTTCATCCCAGTTTCACTACCCTCATCCACAAGCAAAATATTTTCATTTTTTATATTTGTAAACTGACGACCTTTTCTATATCTGTATATTGAACTAATGATTTTTTCTTCATGCTTTCTGTGTGCTTCACCATAAATATAATCATACTGAATCTCAAAGTTAGATACTAATTTTTCATTGATAACTATCTCTTCACCTTCACTTACGCGAGCAATTTCACATTCATCGTTGTTAGGAGCCATAATCGATTCTGATAAAACAAAATCTATACTATTGGTAAATCTATCTCGAATATAGTTTGCAACGACCAAGCCACCTTTAGATACAGCTATAAGTTTCCAAGATTCATCTTTAAGTCTTTGCATAGGAATAACATCATGAAGCTTTTTTGCTGCATCCTCACGATTTTTGAGTATATTTTTATATTTATTCATCTGCTAGCTTGTATGCGAATAAAGAGCTATCACTACTGCTTGTAGTCATAAATGGTTTCAAAGAGATTGTAAAATATATATATCTTTCTTTAACACCTTGCGTATTTCCTGTTCTATCAAGGACCGGTCTATTATTTTCAACATACTTCATCCCAAAATCCCAACATCTTTTGCTATATAAAAATCCAAGCTCTGTTCTTTTTTTCTCCTTGAGTTCTAAGTCATAATCGTAAGCAAAATAATAAGAGTAATGTTTTGAGTATTTATATCGTATACTCGATGTTAAGTATTCCGTAAATTGAAAAGATGTGGGAGTAGAAGGAATAAAACTATTTTCATACAAATGAGATAAACCTAAATCCACTCCATAATCATTATAAACTAAGCTATTGTAAACCTTTGCAAATTTTTCTTCTTCATGATTGTAAAACATATTATTGTAAAAATCAAGATTAGCTAATATTTTATACTCCAGTTCATTTTCTAAGTTGCCTTTTGAGGAACCGAAACCTGTATAAAAAATGCTTTGAGATAATCGATGATATAACTTTTGTGTCCCCAAGGCATCATAAACATACTGAGAAAAATCAAGTTTAACTTCCTCTTTGACTTCAGAGATTGCATAAAACTCACATTGTGAAGCATTAGCATTAGCTGGATTTTTACAAAAATCTTTATAATCAGAATAAAAACCTCTTGTAGTCTCAGCACCTTTAAATGTATAACTTGAACCAAAGCCCATTACATGAGAAAAATCACTATATGCTTTTGTTAATTGTGTAGAGACACTTACAACATTACTATATCTTGCGATATAACCATTTTCTGAATCATAACGCTGAGTGCTAACTTGCGCTTGACCAGAAAATGCTGAATGTTGTGCATATAAATTTGTTGTGTAATCTAAATCAATATATTCATCAAAGATTGAGGTATGTAATGATACCGGTATATTAAAATCTGTTTGAAGTACTTTTTTATTAATCTCTCTATGAATATTATTACTTTGAATATCAATATTATATGTTAGATGATCATCTAATAATGATTCTAAATAACGATGGTAGTGCATTGTTGGAAGTTTTTGCAGAGTATCTTCATTGGAATCTTTAGTTAAATCTGTATAATGCTTAAAATATGCTCCATAATAATTTTTATCTGTGTTATAAAACATATTGACTCTAGATAAAACCTGTGTTGCAGTGGACACATTGATTGTCTCATTAGAAGAAAGATTGATATAATCCACATCATTCATAAAATTCCCATCTATATATAAGCCGGATTGACCATCAAGATTGAGTCCAAACCATTGATTTATAAAATCAGAATTTTCATAGTGGAAGTTATATCCATAATGCGTGTCATTTGCCAGATTATTAGCTATAAAATAGTCACTTTTTTCTTTAAAATAGCCAGCTTTTAAGCTACCTTTTGAAACATTTGAATCCACAAATCTTAAAGTGGAATATATCCCAGCTCCACGCTTAGTTCTTGCTTGAGGTGTAATTTCTAGGTCCCAAGAGTTCGACTCTGCTATATAAAGTGATTGCTGATAATAAATCCCCTCCGTTCCTGAAAGTCCTATAGATGGTTTTAAGAGACCTGTTCTTCTAGTTGTATCTAAAGGGTATCCAAACCAAGGTGTGTAAAATACAGGAATATCATAAATATAGAGTCTTGCATTATAAAGGTTTAGCCATTTAGAGTCAGTATTATAATCAGATGAAGAAAATTCAATCTTCCATAATGGATCAGTGGGATTACAACCGCTCACGACTCCGGACTCTATGTCAAAGTCACTTCCCTTTGCTTTACAGCTATCTCCACTAATCCAAACTTGAGAACTATTTTCAAGCATATAAAATGGTTGAAAACTTTTCTCTTTATTTTTGATATTTAACTTTGCGTGATTACCTAAAAGTTTATACTCATTTCCTTGGTTAGCACGAACATTCTCAAAAAGCTCTAGTTCACCACTTTCTCGATTATATGTTGCTCTTGAAGCACTCAAATAATAACCCTGATACACTACCGCCACATCTCCTGTTGCGCTAACTATAGAACCTTGAGTATCAACACTTGTTGCATAGATTTCAACTTTTTCATCTGCATTCGCAAGAGTTATTGCAATAAAAAATAGAATAAGTAGCTTATACATTCACAACCAATGTCTTTGCTGTTTTGTCATGCCAAGTTTGACGAGATGGATTCATCATACCCCATATAAAACCCAAATAAAAGAACATCTCACTTACAACACGAAAGATTGCACGGTTAAGTGCTACAAGCACATTAGGCTTTTGAAGTGTTTGTATCTCTATAACTTTTATTTTCATAATAATTTTACCTATACTTGCGCCATACTGCATTACAAAGAAAGCTTGATAAATAATTTTTAAAGCCATATATTCAAGGACTACAGAATTTGTAAGCATAATCACTTCTTCAGTTGTTGTAGTTTGAACAAAGGATTCCCACAGAGCAATCAAAAGCAATAA
>JGI10211J34971_10000125_pt1 | contig 58609 bp, 43 predicted proteins | sample Etolagsediment_FD_34971 | JGI IMG/M metagenome (IMG submission 34971) | reverse complement strand
AAACAGGCGGCGGAGGAAAAAATAAACAATCTTAACACCATTCCTACGCCCATCATGTCCATTGATACAGATTTCAATATCACTTTTATGAACCCGGCTGGTGCTGCTGTGGTTGGCTTGACTCCAGATGAAGTGGTGGGAAAAAAATGTTTTGACCTTTTCAAAACACCCCACTGTCAAACTGAAAAGTGTGCCTGCGCAAACGCCATGAAAACTGATTCAGTTATTACAGAGCACACCATTGCACGACCATCTGAAGGTGTTATTATTCCAATCAAATATACTGGTTCCCCTATTAAAGACGCTAAGGGCAATATCAAGGGAGCCCTGGAATATATTCTTGATATTACCGAAGAGGCCAAGCAAAAGCAGGATGCGGATGAAAAAATTGAGAACCTCAATGCCATTCCCACACCCATAATGTCCGTTGACACGGATTTCAATATCACTTTTATGAACCCCGCTGGTGCCGGAGTCGTCGGGTCAACCCCTGACCAGGTTATCGGTAAAAAATGCTACGACCTCTTCAAAACATCCCACTGCCAGACAGAAAAATGTGCGGTTGGCCGTTCCATGCGTGAAGACAGAATTATCCACGAAGAGACCATCGCCCGTCCTCAGGATGGTATTATAATTCCAATCAAGTATACCGGCGCACCTATTAAAGACGCCAAGGGAAACATTAAGGGAGCGCTTGAATTTGTCCTCGACATTACTGATGAGGCCAAGCAACGCCAGGATGCCAATGAAAAAATAGAAAATCTCAACGTGATCCCCAATCCGATTTATGCCATGGATCTTGACTTCAACATCACTTATATCAATCCTGCCGGAGCTGCAATGGCAGGATTAAGTGTGGAAGATGCCCTTGGCAAGAAGTGTCATGAACTCTTCTGCTCAGAAGGTTGTAACACAGAACAGTGTGGAGTCAGACAGGCTATCAGCGGGAATAAAACAATCTCAAATCAATATATTTCCCGAATCAACGGTATAGACGTTCCTGTCAAAGTAACCAGCGTATCCATCAAAGATGCCAAAGGAAACGTCAAAGGCGGACTTGAGTATATGGTCGATGTGACCGCAGAGGCAAAGGTGGAACAGTTGATTAACAGCGCCTCCTCGGAAGTGGAAACACTGGTTTCCGACTCTCTTTCCAAAATGGCTGAAGCAACCGCCAACATGGCAGCCATGAATGAACTCATTGACAAGGAAGTTACTTTACTGGACGAATCCTCCACAACAATAGATGACATGCTTGAATCCGCTAAAGAGATGGTGGAACTGACAACTCAATCCAGTGAACTCGCGCACGGAGTTTCCCTTGATGCCGAACAGGGGAAAAAGGCCGGAGCAGATGCAGAAAAGAAGATGCTGGCCATCAACGCATCCATGGAAAGTTCCAACAACATGGTAGGTAACCTTGTCAATCAATTAGAGAAAATTGGTGGATTCGTAGATATCATCAAGGATATTGCTTCCCAGACAAACCTTCTCGCCTTTAATGCTGCAATTGAAGCAGCTCGTGCCGGAGATGCGGGACGAGGCTTTGCTGTGGTTGCAGATGAAATCCGAAAACTTGCAGAAAACTCTTCGAAATCAGCGGTGGATATTGCCAATATCGTGAAAAAGGTAGAACACGAATCCAAAGACACCATCGTTGCCATGAAAGACGGTATGAAAATGCTTGGAGATGGCAGTGAAGTTATTCAGACAGCTCTTGAAGCCATGGACAAAATTTCCACCGGTATTGTTACCATATCTAATGCTGTTGAAGAACTGGATAAGAAGGCCGATATCCTCAGTGACAACGGCCAGGATGTTAAAGTTCAGATCAGTAGTGTGACCCGATCTTCACAGGAAAACAAAGAATCTACGGGCGCTGTGAACTTCTCCATTGATGGTACCATTGAAGCACTGAACAAACTGGCAGCGTCCAGTAAAGAGCTCAGCATTGCTGTAAGTGAGATGTAAAACCAATGAAAGAACAATACTATTCTCTCTATCTACTGTAAGACTGAGTATGAATTTATACGGTGATAAATTATTTACCAGAAGACTCTCTCTTGCAAAAATTCAGGAAGAAAACCTTCCTATTGTTGTAGAGTGGAGTCTTTCTGCAACGGCCTGCGGTCCCTATCTGACACCGGAAAAGTTCAATCTTGAATGGATGCAGACTCAGGTCCAATCCGGTGTCCTCTGGAGCGACAGGGAGAAAATGTTCTTTGTGGAAACAAAAGAAACCGGCCTTCCAATCGGGACAGCTCACTACTGGCAACCCCATGGTGGTGGAAATACCATCACCATGGCTGTGAAGGTTGCCCTACCGGAGGAGCGGGGAAAGGGATATGGCACGGAAATTCAAAAATTTCTCATAATGCACCTCTTTGACCGGATGAACACTATCAAAGCCGTTGAAATGTATACCGATATCAACAATACTGCACAGCAGCGCTGCCTCAGCAAACTTGGCTTTGAGCTCATAGAATCACTTTTATATGACGACCAACAGGAAAAAAGGACAGGACACCTTTACCGACTGACAGCAGATAAATATCACAGGCACCCCATCTATCAATTCCATTATGAATAAGCTCGGACTCGTTTTTGATAACAGATATCTGCATCATTCAATCTCAAATCCGACTCCGGAAAATCCTGATCGGCTGCGCAGTCTCTACATAAAGCTGCAACAGAAGCTTACAGATGACTGTTTCAGCCACATTCAGCCAAGAGAGGCAACGAATGCTGAAATCACCGTTGCCCACTCACCCTTTTATATGGAACAGTTACGTGAACATGCCATAAAAGCGGACCCCTATTCATACGACAAAGACACTTACCTCATGGAAGACTCTCTTCCTACCGCCCGTCTGGCAGCAGGTGGTTGTTTTGCGCTCGCTGATCGTATCATGGAGGGTGATATAGATTACGGCTTTGGCCTGATTCGTCCTCCTGGGCACCATGCAACCCCCGGAAGAGGTATGGGGTTCTGTATTTTCAACAACGTGGCTCTGACGGCAGAACACCTTCGCAACACCTATGGTCTGCGCCGTATCCTGATCCTCGATTTTGACGTTCACCATGCCAATGGTACCCAGGAAATTTTCTACGAAACAGACGAGGTTATGGTGTGTTCTATTCATCAAAAGGGTATTTTCCCCTTCACCGGAGAACGGGAAGAGGTGGGCAACAGACTGGGCGAAGGATTTACCATCAATATCCCGGTACACGCTCAGTTTGGTGACAATGAATACACTTACATTCTGGGACGAACCCTTCAAGGCCTGGTGGAACAATACCTGCCACAATTCATTCTCGTTTCAGCAGGATTTGATGGCCACAAAAATGACAACATCAGCGGTACAAACCTGAGTACTCAGTGGTTTGCCACAATCACTCATATTTTACGGCGTCATGCAGCAGACAGCTGTGACAATCGCCTCCTCTTTATTCTTGAAGGAGGATACAATCCGGTGAGTCTTGAAGAGTCCATTTTTGCTACAATCGATGCCCTGCTGCAGAACAATTTTGACAGACCTGGTTTTTTACCCGTACCACGAGCCGACAAACTCCTCGATGGCCACCCCATGCGGCAATTCTGGACAATCTGACAGGAGAGCAACTCATGACACTCAATCCCCCCGATCACGACCACCTGAAGACCCTCCTCCAGGAATGTCGACAATGCGGCACCTGTTGTAAAAAATACAAAAAAGTACTTCTTCAGGGTGATGAACCAGAATTTATCAAAAAGATGGGCGGTCATGTTGGTGTTGATGCCACCCTGCGTGAACTTCGGGAAAAACCTCTTGACCAGCTTATTGAAGAAAACAAACAGAAGGGAAAGGTCTACATGATCCACCCGGATGACAAGGGCTGTATCTTCCTTGAACGTCGCAATGGTCTTTACCGCTGTAAAATTTATAATTACCGGCCTCTATCCTGCAAAGGATTTCGCTGCAATCTGGCCGACAATAGTTTTCTCTCCCTTTTTGGGAATGACGCCATCCATCTGCTCGGCCAGGATAGTTTTGGTCTGCCGCTGAACAAACAAAATCCACCAATCCCAAAAACGTGAAATTTCTGTCTTGCTTCCCGGCCTCGCCACACCCTGGAACGCCTGAGTACTCTTCTCTTAATAACAGGCTGGTCAGCAACCGGAACGGATCACACTGACCGAACAATTGGCCTCGGTAACCACCCGTGCAGAAACACTACCCAGATAGCGGCGGAAACGGGATGCGCCGCGGGCACCCATGATGATACGATCAACGTGGTGACCGGCGGCATAATTAAGAATGGCGGTTGCAGTGTCTCCGTGCTGGATCACATGCACCCTCATCTTATCACGCGGCATATCGAGCCCGGAAGCCCAGTGCCGGAGCTGTATCAACGATTCCATATGCATGGATTGCTGCAAGTCCTCAGCCCCTTCATCTGTTAGAAGTTGCTGAGGACAAATGGCCAGGAGCGTAATTCGTAGTTGAGGTTCGGCACTGAGTGCACGTTGCACAGCATCACGCAGTGCCTGATCCAAGGCTTTCTCATGATAATCAAGATCCAGTGCAACCAGAACATGCGGAGCCTTTAAGATATGAGCGCTGGGACTTTCTTCTTTCTGCAGTGGTTTCAGGCGCCATCCTCTGGTCCATCGGTGTAGTACCTCTATAGGGGAACCTCGGTTGATCCGGGTAGCACGCCCCGTCAATCGTATCTGTTCCGGATGGGCGAGGTCATGAGCAAGTTGAGCAGCAGTGGCATAGCGGTCGTCGGGGTTCAATTCCAGACAGCGGAGAATTACCTCCTGCAACCAGGGAGGAATTGTGGAATTAATGGCGCAGGGGGACAGAGGATCGAAGAAAAGCCGGCGTCGCATGGCATGGCGGCCGGAAGGGTCACCGTAGGGACTTTTTCCGGTTGCCAGTTTATAGGCTATTACTCCAAGTGCAAAAATATCGCTGCGCGGATCACTGCGGGAACCGAGGAGCTGTTCCGGTGAGATATAGGCACCGGTACCGACGGCGGAATGAAATTCCTCTTCAACCAGATCAGGCAGATCACTATGATGGGCCAGACCGAAATCAATAAGTACTGCCTGCCCATCGGGACGGAAGAGGACGTTATCAGGTTTAAGATCGAGATGGATCACGTTCTGTCGATGAAGACTGTGAAGGGCTGAGGCTACCACCGAGATCAGTCCAACAACGTTTTTTATGGGGAGAGGAGCGTTCCTGGAGAGTTCCTGAAGACCTGGACCATCGATACGTTCCAGGACGAGATACGGCCTGCTATCCCCTCCCCCCTGCGAAATTAGGCGTGGTACATTCCGTCCGGAAACCACACCATAAATCATTTGTTCCATTTCAAAACCGACATAACAGGCTGGATGGTTTCCAAACTCAAGCCGGGGCACTTTCAAGAGAAGGGGTATTTCGAGGTCTGGGCAACTCACCTCATAAAGAAATGCCATGCCACCCTCATGGATCAACCGGTCAATGTGAAAGCCATCTATCTCCATACCAGGCACGGGGACGGGACTGTCATTCAGCAATTGTATTTCTCCAGTCGTTGAGCCAGACGCTCCGGCAGACCAGCATTTCTGATTTTTTGAGCAGCGAGGTGGCAGTTGTAGGGGACGCGATAAATGGTCAGACAGGAGCGATCCGTATCGAGGATTCCATAACTGGCAGCACTCAGGTTATCGCGCGACTGGCCGACAGCACCAATTACACAAACCCACCGCCGAAGCGATGACAACGGAATAGTTACCCCGTCTCCTGGTAAAAAGTGCCGGGGCTCCTCGTTACCTCCGTTAAAAAAAAGTACACTGCGATGAACATGACCGACAAATATCCGGGGTTCGGAAGTGTCTGCCAGGGCCCGTCCGGCCTCACGTGCCCCGGTGATGTAGCGCCACATCTCTGGCTGAGCCGGGCTGGCATGGGAGAAGAGGCATCCGTCAACCACGTAGGTCAAAGGAAGTTGAGCCAGAAAATCAAACTGGGCCTGACCGAGCTGACCGCGGGTCCAATAAATGACCTCGCGGGCGAGAAAATTCATGGATTCCATGAGGCCACCAAGACAGGCAGTGTCGTGGTTCCCTCGTAAAACAACGCCACCATTGGCTTCGAGATCAGCAACAACATCGATACAGGCAAGCGGATCTGCATTATAGCCCACAATATCACCCAGTACAACGGTTCGATCTATATTCTGATGAGCGGCATGCGCAAGACATGAGCGTAATGCCTCGAGATTAGAATGAATGTCGGCCAGCAATGCAAGGCGCATTCGATTACCTCACTTGAATATGGGGAAAATAGGCAGGCATTATGGGCCGTTGTGCTCCAGAACGTAGATAATCAGGATAAAAAGAAAAAAGAAAAATTCGGCCATACCGATCCAGATGAGCCAGCGACCGATACGCCGATTCCGTGGTGACATGGTAAGCCAGAAGCGCAAAACTCTGCGGTAACCCGGCAACCAGCCAAAGCGCCGCTGGTTTCGAAGATATCTTCGCAAAGAGGCTCCCCAGTGGAACAGACTTCGATCCACTTCCTTTTCCAGAACCTCTACGGATTGAGCTGTATCGTAGAATTCACGCATGGTCAGGATGGAGGCCGCTGCTTTTGGATGAGAGGAGGACTCGTCAGGGAGAGTTGCCAGAATCTCTAACCCTTTCTTTACTCCTGTTGAGTAATTGAGACAGAGTTTGCTATCTGTCAGTTCTGTGAGGGTCAGCTCCATGTCGTGCTCAATCCCCGTCATCTCATTTAAGACTTGCATGTGGTAGCGCTTGCCTTCCACAAAAGGGCCGTCCATTTCTTGCCAGGAGTGTATATCAAGATAGGGATTAAGCCACAGAAGCCCCTTGATATCGTGACAAAAACGGAGTGCCTCCGAGGGGGAGAATGGCAGATCGATCGTCACCCAGGTACTGTCGTTGGCTCCAGTTGGAACGTAAACATTCGTCATGGCAGAGACATCTCAGCAGCCACTGGCTACCAGCAAGGGGGTCTTAAGTCCCCTGGTAAGCTTGTCCAGATTCATACGTGAACGCAGTCCCTTCACCCCTTTTGGACGGGGGGGACCAATGATTACCAGGTCCACGGGATTGTCAACCAGAGCCTCCAGCAAACAATCTGCGGGGTCACCATAACGCAACGATGACACGTATTCAAGGCCTTTGGCTTCGCAGCTTTGCTGCACCTGCTGAATCAATTCCTTCGTTTCCTGCTCGAGCTGGTTTTCCAGGTGCCGGGCAAAAGTATCTCGCGTTGATGAATTGTTGAGCCAGTCGTCTCCCTGCATACCATCCCAGAAATCGGGTACTATCAGGAGGTGGATAATGCGGGTCTGCTGTGGCTCAGCAAGAGAGAGGGCAAGAGCCTCGGCCCGCTGCGCTCCTTCGGTGCAGTGGGAAGCGAGAAGCAGGGAGCGGGGCTGAAGGTGAAGGGCAGACGCACTCCGCTCTGTTACTGTTACGGTGGCTTTAGATGGCATAGAATTCAACTCCAATGAATGTGAACAGAACAGGAGCGGCATGAACTGCCGCTCCTGCCAGGATATTCACTACAAAAAGAACATAACTCCAACAGAGATGATCAGCGCGGCAACCAGAGCACCGCAATCCTCAAATCGGTCACTGACGAAAATGGAGAGGCTGGTACCCCTGACAAATGACAATTCTTTTCCCATGATAGTAACTCCTTATAGATAGTTTTTAGAAGGTGAACTCTTTAACGAAGAGCAAAACGATGATGAGTGAACCAACCGCCTTAACCAATCCTACAACAGAACCGACAATAAGTGGCTTACCGCCAGCCTGCTTCATTGACTTAACAGTTATCTGCATACCGAGACCAATGAGACCGTAGGCAAAAAGCCAGGCTATCCAGTCACGGAAGGCCAGGATAACCTTGGAAGTGTGCCAGGCTGCTTTATGGGCGTCATGGAGAGCGTCAGTGGCTGCCTCGGGCAAGCCCTCAATCTTGGCAACGCTACGCAGTTCACCATCCTCTGCACGAGTCATCACCTTTTTATTGGCGATAAGATTGTGCATGGCAGCTGTTTGTTTTTCAGATTTAACCATTGGCAGAGCGGCCTGAAGTGCGACTATGGCTTCATCCTTCAGAAGTTTTTCAGACTTTACTTCACTGCTGTTGAAATACTTACCTTTATACTGATCGGCCGGAGCAAAGGCTCCCATGGTGGAAAGACCGAACATAATGAGGAAACCGATGACGAAAAGGGGGAACTTGGCAACAAGCACCTGGCCCAGGTTAACCTTTTCAGCACCCTCCTCCCGTTTCACATACCATGCCGCCAGCCAGAGTACCACGATGGGGAGAAAAAGTACGCGGGTGATATTAAATATTTCCGCAACCTTCAGAGTTTCTATTCCCTTGGGATCAAAGGCCAGTGCTGCGCCTGCTACCTGAGCGGAGTTGAGGATACCGGTACCGGCCCATGAGCCGAACTGAACAGGACCCATGCCGAGAATATGGCCGACGGTGGGGAAAAGGAACATACACAACACACCCCAGATAAGGATAGTACCGATGGTATAGGCAATATCTACGGCCTTGGCCTGGACTACCGGAGCAGAGGCAACGGAGGCAGAAACACCACAGACACCAACACCGGCAGCAAGTACACCAGTAGCCGAGTTGGGTGAGTTGATTTTTGGCCCGAACCACAGCACTGCACCAACTGAACCGAGAACAAAGAAGCCGATCATGGCCACCGAGATAATACCGAGCTGCGCAAGTTCTGCTGCACTATAGAGCGTTCCAAGCAAAATTACGCCTGTCTTGAGACAAAATCGGGCTGTTCGTATTCCGTGCTGGGCAAAGGCCGGGATCTTGACAACATTGACCATGATCATGCCAATAACAATACCGATAACGACGTAGTTCAAGTTGAAAATTTTGGCAAAATTCCATCCCAGAGTTGGTTCGAGCAGCTTACCCCACTTACCGAACATGGGATCAAGTCCCCAGCGAACGACGAATGCTATACCAAGGATAAACATCATACCCGGCAGAATGCCGATATAATAATCCAGATTACCTTCTTTCGGTTTCCAGCTCAGGATGATAAGACCAACGAGAGTGGAAATTGCTCCGAACAATAAAGAGAGATTTATTTCCTTCTTTTTTAAGGTTTGAAACTTGCTGGCTTTCATTGCTTTAACAGCAGGAGCCGATTGTTCCATTGCAGCCTGGACTTTCTCATCGTGCTTTTTCACGTCCTTGACGTGCGCTTTATACTCGCTTGGATGCAGCCAGCCCTGCAGGCCGTCAACTGCCCCTGTTTGATTGAGTCCACCCCATGCCAGCATGAGTATGCCTATAATAAGCAGGGCCGGAGACTTGTACGTGTATATCATGGTGCCTCCCTCTCGGGTTAAGATTGAATAATCAGAAAAAAGAATTTGCCAGCAAACGTACAACAATTAAATCGCAAAAACTGTTTCCCGGTACAGTAACAATCGCACCGTTGCAACATACAGACCACATTGTATCCTCAAATCACTACTGCCTGATATATCGTAGTTTTTACTTATTCCAGCGCAAGGGAGCTGACCTTGCCGTATGGAATAGATGCATCAAAGCGAACACACCATTTTCATGCTAATTCCCGTGCTGGCCAGAGCTAAAAAGGGAAAACTCAATGCGCATACCAAGAGAAGCACTGCCTCCCAAAGTTTACACATCATAACAACCATATGATATGACAACCATATCCAGCACAGAGAAAATGGTAAGAGTATCCTTTTACAGAGGAGAACTAGAGACTGACAAAAAATATGGGAGAAAACGATCTTGAGCAGAAAAAGAGATGTGATACAGATTTCATGCACAATGTAACACGTTTATCTGCAGAAGATGGAAAGACGCTAAGCCCCCAAAAATCTTGCACGGTCAGTGTTACACCATCAGAAACCTTTCTAACTTATTGAATAGAAAGCTTCATTTTGAACTTGCTAGACAATTCACAGTAAATCCCGGAACAGCACTGAAATGTTACAATAAAGGACTGATCAGGATCCCTGATTACGGAAGCTGTCGGCCTTGATATTCATACGCTGAAGAATTTTCTGTAATGCGGCACGAGTGAGACCAGAAAGATTTGCTGCCTTGCTTATATTACCGTGGGTAAGCTGCAGCAGTTGCCCGACATACTCAGTCGTGAATTTGTGCAATATATTCTCTTTGGCCTCCTTATATTCAACAAATGAATCATTGTCAGTGGCCGGCCAGAGGTATTTCTCACCCTGAATAGTGGTGTCTTCAGTTATAAATCCCAGAAGGTCGTGGGCCGATATAACGGGAGAGCTACTGAAAAGTATTGCCTGCCGGACCACATTCTGCAATTCCCGGACATTTCCGGGCCAGCTTCTGTCTTTAAGAACTGCAACCGCTTCCGGTGAAAATTTTCGTTCAGAAGTGCCCAACTCGCAGCAGACCTTGCGGCAGAAAAAATCAACTATCAAGGGAATGTCCTCTCGAATTTGACAAAGTGAGGGCGTGAAAAGGGTAACCACATTCAGCCGGTAGAAAAGATCTTCACGAAAGGAGTGTTCTATGATTTTTTTTTCAAGATCCTGGTTTGTACTGGCGATAATCCGGACATTAATCTTATGGGTATGGGTATCCCCCAGGGGGCGCACTTCCTGCTCCTGAAGAACACGTAGCAGCTTGGTCTGTACCGAAACCGGGATGTCACCAATCTCATCCAGACATAGGCTGCCGCCATCCGCTGCCACAAAGAGACCAGGGGAATCTCGGTCAGCTCCTGTAAATGCACCGCGTTTATGGCCGAAGAGTTCGCTCTCCAGAAGGTGTTCAGGAATAGCCGGACAGTTGACCATGATCAGCGGCCGGTTGCGCCGCTTGCTTAAGTTGTGGATGGCACGGGCTGTCAGTTCTTTACCGGTTCCCGACTCACCCCGAACCAGAACAGTATAGTCAGATCGGGCAACAATTTTGATACGTTCATAAAATGCGGTCATGACTGACGATTGGCCGACAAAGGAAGCAAAAGCCTCCTTCTGACAGACCTGTTCTTTCAGGGTAATATTTTCCCGCACCAATCTATTTCGTTCCAATCCTTTATTGACAACTCTGAGGATCGTATCTTTTTCAAACGGTTTGGTGATAAAGTCATAGGCCCCTTTCTTGATGGCTTCAACTGCCAAATCAATACTTGCAAAGGCTGTCATCATAACCACCGAGAGTTCGGGATCTTTGTCCCGCAGTTTTTCAAGCAAGGCAATACCGTTCATCTCCGGCATCATCACATCCAGCAGGGCAAGGTCGAACGACTGGTCAGTTATCAGGCGTAGGGCCAGGCTGGGGCGGGTTGCCGTGATCACTTCCAGTTCTTGAATATTCCGTTCTAGAGTTCTTTTCAGACCAGCCAGCATATCTTCTTCATCATCAACGAGTAACAAACGGGTATAAACCATATAATTTCTCCTGATAATAGTACTTATGCGTCATGAAACGGGAGGATAATAGTAAAGACAGTCCCCTGGCCAGGGCTACTCTGAACAACAATCTCTCCACCATGGTCACTGACTATTCCATAGCTCAGTGACAGGCCAAGGCCGGTTCCCTCCTTGAGGCCTTTGGTGGTAAAAAAAGGCTCGAAAATTTTATCCTGAATTTCCGGGGCAATTCCCGGACCATTATCACGAATGATAATTTCTACTTGTTTGTTACCCTGACGAAATCTGGATTGGATGGTTATTTCCCTGTCTCCTTCTTTCTCATTCAATGCCTGAGCTGCATTCATGACCAGATTCATAAAGACCTGCTTCATTTTTTCTGCATCCAACTCAAAAAGGGGAATTTCCGCATCAAGATCGAGAGTCATGGTTATGTTCTCTTTACTAAGCTGGCTGGCAACCATGGAGCGAACCTGTTCAATGGCTCCGTTAATCTTGCCAAGGGTACGGGTTGTCTGCTGGTTTCTTGCAAAACTCAGTAAGTCGTGTACGATCCGCTGGCAGTTCTTCACATGTTTTTCTATGACATTCAGGTCATTGATCTTGTCTGGAGTCTGGCTGAGATCTTCTTTCAACAGGCCAGTATAACAGAGGATAATCCCCAGGGGATTATTGATCTCGTGGGCTACGCCAGCTGCCAACTGGCCTAGAGCCACGAGTTTTTCAGCCTGCTGCATTCGATGTTCAACCTGTTTCTGCAGGGTGACGTCTTTGGCATAGCAGACAATGTTTTTGAGAATACCGTGGTCATCAAATGCGGGATAAAAATGGGTCTCAAATGCCTGACCATTGGCAAGTCGTTTGCAGTCGGAAACAGGTTCCTGAAGCTTGATGTGGGATATCTGGCTGAATAGCGTGAATGGAACAGGATATTCTTGCGTGAGATCATCAATCCGGCGACCTAAAATCATCTCCGGACTGAAATGGTACTCGACAAGAAAGGCCTTGTTGACCATATGGAGACAGCCATCTGGTGAAATAAGTACCACCAGATCGGCAATGGCGTCAAACACTGATTGAAGCAGTTCTTTGCCTTGAAGCAGACTGGCCATATTCTGCAGACTTTCCATGGTAACGCCGACCTGACGGCCAATGGAGAGAAGCAGTTCCCGATGTTTGGGATCAATCTCACGGCAGTCATAACCGGTGAGGGTCATCACTCCCAGAATCTGATTGCGGCAGCAGAGGGGAATATTCAGGAGGTTTCTTTTGCCAACACCGCTGATAAAACAATTCAGCTTTCCGCATTCTGTTTCACAAAGAGGGGAAGAAGGGTGAGTATTCATTTCCACATCTTCCAGAACCTGATGAGAGAACATATCGCAGGAAATCTGCTCGTCAAGTTCGGGAGCATTCTCCCGGTATTCGAGAAACAATCTCTGACGATCGGCGCGAAACAGGTAAATCCCTGCTCCTTTTGCGGGAATGACTTCCAGAGTCTGCCGTAGAACTTTGGGAAGAATGCTGAGCAGATCTACGGACTGAGTGATCAGCTCCGCAATAACATTAAGGGTCTTCAGTTCACGGCCCTGACTGAGCATCTGCTGGTGCAGCTGATCCTGGTATTTTTGCAATGCTTGTGTTCGCTCTTCAACTTTTATTTCCAGATTTTCAGCATAATCTACAAGTTGCAGATGGTTTTCCTGCAGGTGCCTGGCAAGCAGACTTGCTGTCGTATGCAGTTTACCAATCTCATCCATATTTCGAGCCTGTTGATAGAGTTGCTCCCCTTTTTGATCCGTAAGGTTGAGGCGAAACACGTCAAGCAGGGCCCGTATATTCCGAACAATGAGTTTATTAAAGGAAAAGGCGATAATGGCATAAAGAAAGAAAAAGGACAGGAAGACCGTTGCAAAAACAGATGACGCAAATTTACCGACCTGACGCAAGCCTTCTTCAACACGAATGCCCACACTGACCACGCTGTTAATATGGTCTGTTTTTACATTAAATCCTTTCTTCTCTCCGTAGAGTTCAAGAATCTTGCTCGGAGCATCCTCAGGCCTGCCATGACAATGCAGGCAGGAAGCAGTATAATGTACCGGGCTGAAACTGACGTAGTAACGTTCCTCCCCCACCTTTTTAATCCCCTTCCAGGACGTGACTTCCGGATTTTCATTGAAATATTGTATCATTTTCCGTTCATGTACATCTGCTTCAAATCCAGGATTTTTTGCGTTAATTGCTACCCTTCGATAAATGATGCCGGGCATTTTTTCTTTGAATTTTTCCATTATTACCCGAGTGGCAAAGGAGGTGGACATCGCCTCGATGACAAAATCGTCATGACCCAGAAGGGTATACATGCGTGGTCGCAAAATATCCTGGATATAACTGCGATTGGCATTGACCGCCGCCATAATCTGTTCGGTACCGCTAAAGGCTTCCTCCTGTAGACGATTCGTTTGATAGAAGTAAATGGTGGTGGACCAGAGAAGACAAAAGAAAAAAAGAACTCCGGCCAGTCCGACAAGAAATTTTCTTTGAACGCCTAGTGGCATGGGAGTTTTATATAACTGTTTCATGGGGTAATAAGAACTCGTATCCCAGTGGGGGAGTAGTAGCAGATGCCACCATTAGGCCCTGATTAAAAGGCTAATTCCGTTTTAAACATTCCACGTCAGACAGATATTTTTCAAAATAATACAGCCCAAAATTGCCGTTATATTCTTATAAATCCACCGTACCAGGTGATACAGCAGCCTCATAGTAGTAGCGATTCAAATCAAACAGCCCCGACTGTACAGGTTGCTCCCTGTTAAAACGCTCCTGGAACCAGTCATAATGCTCCCAGAAATTCGTATTGGCCCGGTTAATCCCGTATTTCCGAAAGCGCATGGACGCTTCCTCCTCACTCAGTTTACTGAGGTTCGCCAACAGATCAAAAAAGTCCGGTAAATCATCCTGTTGAATATCTATAAAATAATTGGGGTAGGAACCGTAAAATCCCACAAGAAAATCCGCATTATCCTTTGTGGGATCCAGGGCTTTTTTTTCATTAAACATAAAGGTAACATTGTCATGCCAGCGATTAATGACTAGAGAAACCACAGCATCGGTGCCATCATTTTTGCGAATACGGATATAAACCACATTGGCATTAAAATCATCGACCAGTGAAAAAAACTCCGTCCCGGGTTGAGAAACGGATCGAAAGGCCTGAAGATAATCGGCCATGGTTTCATATTGATCCGGCAGAGGTGGAAACTCCTTCCCTGCAGGGAGATAGTTGACCTTGTCAAATTTGATACCGGTTTCCGGGAGGATATGATTATTGACAATCTCTTCTATAAATTCCCGTTTTGGATCATCGGTCTTGAACTGTATTTTTGATGGTATACCTGCATCATAGTAGGTAACATTTTTGGGATCAACTCCCTTGTACCAGGATTCCATCATGGGTCTACGCTGTTCCTCCGGCATGAATCCGAGGAAATAACTCTCCCCTTCTTCTCGCAGGCCATCCATATATAAGCGAACAGCCAATTGGTGGCCCAACGTTCCATAGACATCAAACCCTGCAACCAGGGCATAGTAGATCCGCTCTAACTGTGGATAATCCATAACCCACATTGTTCGAGGGAGATCACCAAGAACGCCTTTGTGCACCGAGGCACTATCAAAGTGACGATACACCGTCAGGATGGGACTATCACTGGCCTTATTACCTTTCCAGATTGCATCATAGCCCTGTCCGTCATAATTATGGGTCATATAATAGTTCTGGCGCGCTTCGTAATATGCCGAAAGGGCCTTATCATACTTATTTCCAACCAGGTCTATTACCGGAAAACGGCTTCCCTTCTCAATGGGCATGATCAGGTTATTTTTCTGCAATTTCAGGAAGCCCGGATACTGAACGCTCAAATCATGATCCGGGTCTTGAAACATGACCCAGAAGTGATCATGGATAACATTCAAAGCAATCTGACCACGACAAACCGGGCCACGAATAAACGTCATAATAATGTAATGAGAATTATCGAGAAGAAACTGGTAACGGGAACGGGGTGGAATCTGCCCAAAACTCTCAAATGGATTCGCGCTGCCAGATTCACTATAGCCTACGAGATGTGGCTCCTCCAGCCAGTCCGGATCGATAAATAATTCTTTATAACGGGCAAGTGCGGCATCATCAAAATCAAAGACCATATGGGTTTTATGGACAATGGTCGAATGTATTTTTCGAAAACGATAATAGAAGGCTTCTGTTCCTGGATCATCATAGGGACGAACCGTATTGATAAGCTCGACGGGACTGCCTGGAGGAGTCGTGGAGCGAAGTAGTTCGTAATACTCATTGGTATCGGAATCAAATTTTATGTGAGCAAGAAAGAGATGCTCATAGAGATAACGGGCTGTCATTGCATACTTGGGATCCGGATTATTGAAAAATGATTCCCATTTTTCAATTTCAGCAGCATCCACCTCCTTAGGTGAAGTCAGTTTCTGCTGTTCCGCATCCGTTGGCCCCCTGGCACCCTGAGCCAGCCACCCCGCAATCAATTCAAACTCCTGCTGTTTCAGTGGAGGAAAACCGAATGGCATACCACGATTAGGATGTTTAGAGAGATAGCCATCGAGCTCTATGGAAGTCTCGGAACAGGTTAAATCTTCCGCTTCCGAACGGTATTCTCCTGTAGACTCTGGATTTTTCATCTTATGATTTAAAATCTGGAGCATAAGCGAATTGTTCAACCCACCTGAGACACTGCTTTCGATCACCGTATGAAAGTCCTTCTGACGCCATTCCTCTGTGGTTTTAGCATCGACAAACAGCCGGGTTGGGTCCATGGTGGTTAACCGGGTTGCGTTGTAGACGGACTTCTTGCTCCCCCCCCGATCAACACCTTCATAGGAGTTCAGCTTAAGCTGACAGGGAGAATTATAACAGGAATGACATACGGCACAGCGCTTATCGAGTATCGGCTTAATCTCATGAAGATAGCTGACGGAATGGGTAGGAAGTTGCACCGCAATTGGATCTGGAGCCTTCTTAGCACAACCCGCAACGATTAAAAGAAGAACAAAACTCACATACAGGTTTTTCATAACAAACTCACCAGACTAAAGTGTTAAACACTGCACCTATTTCTTTCGTACAATCGGTTTCAGCAGAGCTTCATTCGGTGCAATACAGGGAAGCGATTCTCCAATGTACTCCTCAATATCCATAAGATAAAAAGAACTCTCCTCATCTGCAAAACTGATGGAAATCCCATCAGCTCCAGCACGGCCGGTACGCCCGATACGATGCACATAATCTTCCGGTTCGTACGGAAGGGTGAAATTCACCACATGACTGATGTCATCGATATGGATACCACGCCCGGCAACATCCGTTGCAACCATTGCCTTTATTGTCCCGTTTCGGAAACTCTCAAGACGAGCCGTTCTTTTCTGTTGCGGAACATCTCCCGTAAGCAAGGTGCAACGTATACCGTCCCGCTGAAGACGATCATGGAGTCGCTTGGCGTCCCGTTTCATATTGGTAAAGATGATAACCCGATCACAGTCTTCACTGTTGATTATATTATATAATACCAAATACTTTTCATCTCTGGTGAGAGTATAAACAACCTGCGTTACAGTTTCCACCGCCATATTATCCGCCTCGGTTTCCACCGAAATGGGATTCACACACCACTGCGATGCCAGACGGGCAACCTCTTCGGTAATTGTTGCCGAAAACATCATGGTTTGACGTTTGTCTTTGTTTGGTATCTTATGGATAATAGAGCGAACATCGGGGATAAAACCCATATCAAGCATCCGATCCGCCTCATCGATAACCATAATACCAGCCTGATCCAGCTGTACTACCCGTTTACGGGAAAAGTCAAGCAGTCGCCCGGGAGTGGCAACCAGAATATCCACAGGACGGTCCCTGATATTCTTCTGCTGCCGTTCATAATCGGTTCCGCCATAGGCTTCTGCCACGCGCATGGGCAGATACTTGGCTATAGCTCTTGCATCCTTGGCAATCTGGATTACCAGCTCTCTGGTTGGTGCAATGATCAATGCCCTGGGAGTTCCATTACGTCGTTTTTGTTGTTGTTCCCCAAGGAGTCGTGCGAAAATTCCAATAAGGAATACAGCACTTTTTCCAGTGCCGGTGGAGGCCTTACCGATAATATCTTTTCCGGCAAGAACATCGGGTAGTGATTTCTGCTGGATAGGGGTACAGTATCTGAAGTTCAAATCAGCAATTCCGTGCATAAGCCCTGGAGAAAAACTGAAATCATGAAAACGGGTTTTCCCTTCTTCAGTTTCCACTGGAAATTGTGCAACAGTCCACTTTCTTGGTTTTCTTTTTTTCTGCGGACTTCCATCCAGAGGCCTGGATATCGCAGCTTCACGTGCTGGTTTGCCCGGCTGCTTAGGAGCAGGTGCTGCCTTTACAGTAACCGGAATTTCAACTTCTCCAACTACACTAACGGGCTTTACAGAAGTCATTGTCGAAATGACTCCACATCTCCGAATCGTACGGAGTCTTTTTCTTCTGTTTTGCCGTTGTTTAACTTGTCTTTTATTCATCTATTGTGCGACCTTGCGCAGTATATCAATCCCGTCGGGGGTAAAATCTTCACTTTCTGACAATTTGAAAATATCAGAAACACTCATAAAACAGCCGGAAGCCACTTCTTCTTCCTGTAGCTGGAAAGGACCATTGTGGACACAGGAAAAAATCCGTCCCCAGACCCGGTTATCATCTTCTTCAAAGTACTGGTCAAAAAGGGGGGTAAAAGAGACCCCTGCAACTCCAAGTTCTTCCGCTAATTCCCTCTGTGCAGATTCTTCATAGGACTCTCCAGCAAGTACAACCCCTCCGGCTGCCACATCCCAACAGGAAGGATAAAGGTCTTTGGTAGCTGTTCGTTTTTGGAGAAAGAGCTCTTTCTGTTCGTTGAAAACGAGGATATAGGAGGCGCGATGGATGAGCCCCTGCTCACGCATAATACGCCTTGACACTACCTCTGTCTCCATGTTGTTACGATCAACAATCTGGACGATTTCTTCCCCGGGGTTATACATCAGGCTTAATCCCTGACCGTTCACAGTGGGGAGTTGCAATGGCTGGCGGGCCCTTCAGCAGCATCTGGGCAATGGTCAGTTTCACCCGTGGATACAAATGAAGCTTTTCGCCCATAAGTTTCCGTTCCACCGCTACCAGCCTTTGCAGGAGCGGTGTTCGCTCCACGTGCGGAGCCTGAGAATCATGAACAAATTTCTTTTTCACGATTTTTTGGCAGCGAAAACAGCCGGGAAAATTCAAGGTCTGCCCATCGGGACGCCGCATTGAAGCCGGTACTCCGTGAGTCCTGCAGACCATAAGCCGATATGTATAGAGGCTACAGCGTCCCTCATCAATCAGGGGACACATCACCTGGGGACGCTCCCCCCTGGCTTCCGCCTTCTCACATTCAAGAATGTACTGCTTCGAGCGCTCGACAAGTTCCTCCTGCCTCGCTTCATCCAGTTCACAAAAACCCTTCCAGAGATAGGCCCATTCGGCATAGGTATGATGGAGAAAATAGGAATCACAGCAGTTATCCGGGCAACCGTCACAGCTGAAATTCAGGCTGCGCGCCACCACATCATAACTCGACGCCATCTCTTCATAGATTCTACGCATCTCTTCGCTCAGTTCGTCACTGAGTACCACTTCCTTCATTCTTCTTCCTCTTCAAAACATTGTACCTGATAAATTTCAATCTTCGGGTGATCATTCTTCCAGGCGCTTTCTACAAGCCCTGCCTTACGGCAGAGATGGCCTAGAAAAAGTTCTGGTGCAGGCAGCTGATCCCATACCTGGGGTAAAAAAGTGGCGCCCGCACGCCCGAGTTGCAAAATCACCCCATCTATACCCGGCCGCAGTTTACTGATAAGATCAGCACCATCCGTATATTCGAGACTTTGCGGCTGACTGAGTACTGAGATATCAATTTCCACATTGTCAAACTCTGCGGCAGTGAGCGGAGAAAAACGACTGTCATGAAAGGCTGCACTGATTGCATTACGTTTCACGCCTTCCGCAACCGATCCACCAGGTAAAAGATTACCGATACACCCCCGTAAATTCCCTCTGATCTTCAGGGTAACAAAGGTACCATATTCAGCATCAAGTGCTGGATCATTCACAGCTTCCACGTCTGTCTCAACACCCAGCCTCACAGCAATAGTCTGCCTGGCAAGCCGCAGTAAACTCCGCCCCTGTTCCACAGTTAAAACTGATTTCATGTTTTTTTCACCTTAGGACTCATCCCGAAATTATTGGCCACAACGTTTCATATGTGTTTTGTCCGGTCTTGGCATAATAGTTTCTGATTACCACAACTCCTCAGCCTACCCGCCTGAGGAGTTGTTCCGTTTTGACTATATGGGCATCTGCGGTCTGGACGGCCGCAGCAGAGCCCCCAGGGATGGGTTTATGGCGTCCCATATAATCGACACGGAACAGCTCCGGATTGCAAAGCTGAGTTTCGATGGTAATCAGGTAATAGTTTGCCCTAATATGCCCAGGCCTGATCAGGTGCAGATGAGCTGCTGTGGCCAATAATTACCACTTTATTCCCAGCATCAGGCAATTAATTCCACTGCCAATCCCCAGCATGGCAGCTTTCTCGCCGGGCCGAAAACAATCCTGTTCAATGGCCATGGCCATGGTAATAGGTGCAGACACAGATCCCACGTTACCCAACGTCTGTAATGTCTCAAAATTCTTTTTCAAGTCCAGCCCGAGAGTATCAAAAAGCAACCGCGCATGAGCCGTTCCCACCTGATGACAGAAAAACCTGTCAATGTCCTCCTCACTCCAACCGGGGATGGATGCAAAATCCTCCCAGGTCGCATGAGCCGTCTCGACCCCCCGGATCAGCAACTCCTCAGAGTTAGTGTTCATAAGGGTGGTGTCAGTGCCGCTCTGTGCCCCCTGACAGAGATCAGAATGCCTGGTATTAGTCTTCCAGGCTCCACGCATCAGACGCGGTCTATTCATTCCAGGGAGAAGACTGCACATATAGAGGGCTACGGAACCAGAACCAATGGTGAGGGAAGCAAAGGCTGGCTTTATTTTTTTCCTGGTCAGACCTTTATCGCCAAGCAGTGCCTGAATTGTTGATTCCACAAGTTCCTCGGCCGTTTCACCTGCCACCACCAGTCCAGTACGAACCTGGCCAAGCTCTATCATATTGGCAAGCATCACCATTCCGTCGAGAAATCCCAGGCAGGCATTGGACAGATCAAAGAGCAGACAATCTTCCGATAAACCCAGCTGATTGTGAACAAAGGAAGCAGTGGCCGGTTCCATCATATCCCTTGAAACCGAGGTAAAAATAAGACATTCTATGGTGTCGGGATCGATATCACTCTTATCAAGTACTGCCTGTCCGGCAAGTGCTGCCCCCTGACTCGGTCTGGTTCCCGGCTCCCACAAACGTCTCTCTTTTATTCCGCTCATCAGTTCCAGTCTTCCGGCAGGAAGCTTCAGCCGTTCGTACAATGGAGCCAGGCGTTTCTCTATGGCATCGGAACCTATAATACGGGGTGGCAGCACGTAGGCAAATGTATGAAGACAGACTTTTGAATAGAACATATATTTTCTATATTACTGATATTGTGGGTAGCTGAGTAGAACCAATCGAGCAGAATGTAGCAGGTATAGCGAAGGAATACAACTTTTAGCGGCTTTTTTATAATGAGGCCTCAGCCAGAGAAATTTCCAGACGGCGGGCGATAAGTGATACCGCAAAGCAGAGCACAAAATACATAAAGGAGATGGTCAGCCATACCTCATTGGTCCGCTGAGTGGAGGTCATCACCTGCATTCCCTGGAAGGTGAGCTCCTGAATTGAAATAATGGAAACAATAGACGAATACTTAATGGTATTTATAAATTCATTGGCGAGCGGTGGCAGCACACGTCTGGTCGCCTGTGGCAGGACAATAAACCGCATCTGCTGCAGCCACCTGAGACCGAGTGCAGCCGAGGCCTCCCACTGTTCATTATCTATGGACTGTATCCCTGCCCGGACAATCTCTGCAATATAGGCTCCCTGAAACAAAGCCACGGTGAACACTCCTGAGACAAAGGCTGTAAAGAGTTCAGGTGGGGCAACGGTAACACTCAGCCATTGGGCAGTCAGACCTGTTCTGCTGCGGACAAATTCATCCACTCCAAGGGACAGCATCAGCTGATCGGATACAAAAAAATAGAAGATAAAGACCAGAACCAGAGGCGGAATATTGCGAATAAGCTCCACATAGCTGCGTCCTATCATACGATACAGGAGACGCTTTCGGGTTCGAAGTATCCCCATAAGGACACCAATAATGGTGGCAAAAAAGATTGCCCAGAGACTGAGACGAATGGTAGTCAAAAAACCATCGATTAAAATATTGCTGACCCAGTGTCCCTTCTCACCATCCCAGCGAAAGAGGTAATTAGGAATCACCCCCCAGTCCCAGCGATAGTTCAGTCCTATACTCAGTCGATATGTGATATATCCAATGAATGACAGGATAGCAACTGTCACCGCAATGTCGAGAACGGTACTGCTTTTTCGTATAAGATAAACACCGGTCATATTCTGTTGATCCTGGCCTCACCCCTCTGTACTGTCCGATGATACTTCACGGCCGGTATACCAAAGGACATCATATAACCAATTCTATGACCTTCTGGCACATTCAAGCGCTCTAGAACCTCGGGTACAATCCTGGTCAAAGCCCAGTTACACAAGCCATTCCACACAGTCCCCAAACCACTTGCCGCCGCCAAAATCTCAAAATAGGTTAAAGCAATCAGACAGTCCTGCTCGGGCGATGGGCCATTGGCAGGAGTGGACACTATCAGAAGATGCGGAGCATTTCTAAAGAGGATGTCCTCCCCATTATCGGCTGCTGCAACGATTCCTGAAAAAAACTCGAGTTCCTTGGGCAGGCCTCCCCGTCCATCCACCCGGCGAATCCCCTCAATTGTATCATGACGCAGAGCTGCCATGGAGTCCTGATCTTCAACAACAGTGAACAGCAGCTGTCGATTATTCACCCCAGTGGGGCCATTGGCTACCACTTCAAGTAACTCGGCGATAACACTGCTGGCAACCGGCTCATCACGATATCTGCGAACAGAGCGTCTCCCCTTAATCAATGTTGCCATCTGCTGTTGGGAAGGTAATGCACTACCCAATTCAAGGGACTCATCAGGATTCAGACCAAAAATAGAAAGAGCCCCGGTGGGACAAACGGCAAAACAGTGCTGACAGGCAATACATCTCTCCTCTTTCTCAGTGACTACCGTAGGATAGCCATCATCCAGAGATAACACATCATATGGGCAGTCTGTAACGCACTCTCCACATTGAACACAACGCTCTTCATCAATACGTAATAACAGCATAACTCTCCTCACCAATATCTTTAAATACTGTTTTATAATACAATCGACATATCATCATTGTTGAACGTTCGAAAAAAAAGACCACTTGCAATGAACTTATTACAGAAACTGACATTAGCCAACCCTGGAAAGCTATGTGACCAAAGGTACCTGCAAAAAAACTATCGATATATCCTGGTAACCGCGGCAGAGGCTGCCCCCTTGATCAAGATTGTGGTGGTGCAGGTATATGAGCTGGATATGCAAACATAGTTCGACTGCCCTTCCCTGTTCAGTCCAACTTTTCTTTCTTAAACGTTTCGGGCAAAGTGAAAACGGTGACCAGGCTCACTCCTGAAGCCAGCGCAAGATACCACGCAACAGAAATATTATTGTGACTGGTATGGACAAGCCATGTAGCAATCATGGGAGCTGTTCCGCCAAAAATGGCAAAACAGAGATTAAATGCGATGCTGACAGCACTCATACGTACTTCTTTATCAAAAAGCTCCACCATAACCACTCCCACAACACCCATGAAAGTCCCGATCAGAACAGCAAATAGTGTTTGGCCAAGGAGCAGATGGTAGGTAAGAGAACCTGACATCAATGTATAGAGGGGAAAGGAAAAAAGAGTCAGGCCTCCCGTGGAAATTATGAGCATTGGTTTTCGACCAAAACGATTCGAAAGGGAACTGGAAATCAACATGGCAAGTATCGCAACAACCAGAGCCAGGGAATTGATCTCCAGAGCATAGCTATTGGTAGTGTTGGAAAACTTCTGCATCCATAAAGGGTTATAGATAAAAACGGTATAAAAGCCGACCGCAAAAGTCATATTCAGAAAGAAGACTTTCAAAAAGGCACCAAGGTGATTTCGATAAATATCAACCATGGGTGCCACCGATCTGGACTCATCCTTTGGATGATAAGACTCAGGTAGATACTTCCGGATTAGAATACCTACAAAGGCAATTCCTGTTCCCATGCAGAAGGGAATCCTCCAGGCCCATGCAACGACACTCTCATGGCTGAAGCAGGTGAATATCCCCACTCCCACCAAACTACCGAGCAGAACCCCCAGTACTGTACCAACAAAAGGGATGACCGCGGCAAAGGAACGGTTATCCGAATTTGACAGTTCAGTTAAATACACAACTGAGCCGGTATGTTCTCCGCCAACAGAAAGGCCCTGCAACATTCTCATAAGAATGAGAAGAATGGGGGCGAAGATCCCTATAACTGAAAAAGTTGGAGTAATGGCAATAATACATGACGGAAAAGCCATGAGAAAAATTGATGCTGTGAGAACTTTTTTTCTACCAAAGGTATCACCTATATGGCCAAAAACAATGGCTCCCAGAGGACGCATAACAAAGCCAATGGCAAACGCTGCAAACGCTGCCATGAGAGAGACAAAGTGATTTTCTGAAGGAAAAAATTTCTGAGCAATAATCAATGAGAAAAAACCGTATACAGTAAAATCAAACCATTCCAGTATCTCACCTGTTAAACCGGCAAAATAGATTTTTTTATTAATTGCTCCTTTTTCCATCCCTATCTCCTGTAACCATCTTTCACGTCCTGCCAATAGAAGACAATCACGGGTTGTATATTGTGCCCTGTCTCTTTTTTCTTCAGCTATTCCATCTATCCGCCCCTTTGCCTGATATCACATCGTACTGAGGTTTCTTACAGCAAAGCTGGTTTTCAGGAAAAACATTCGTCCAACCAGTCAAGAATAACACCTGAGGAGTAGGAGAGATTTCCCACCTGACAGTGGGAATCTGCACCCTGGGCGGCTGTAAAGCGACAACTGTCCACCTTTCCGCTAACACCCCGGCAAAAGGCCTCGAACTGCCTGAGCGGTTCTTCCCCTTCCCCCTCTCCCAGCAGAGCCAGGGAGGGACATCTGATCTCTTTCAGATGTTCTCCTACTCTGAATTCCTGCATATAAACAAAACTCTTTTTCATACTTCCTCGGCCAAAGCGGGTGATGAGGTTGGTGCTCATCAATTTCATCTGTTCATTCATAATCTCAGCTGGGATTACAGGAATGTCTGCAACAGTAAAATCATCCTCATCCGGCATCACGGCAGGGTCAAATCCGGCAAAGGCACTCATGTAAGCATGCAGATCGACAATGGGCGAATTCGCTATCAGGGCCTTGATTCTCGGTTCATGGGCCACTGCCCGGGTGGCAAAATAGCCGCCAAAGCTGATACCAAGCAACGCTGTCCGCTGAGGATCACTTTCTTTCCTGGCAGTGAGCCAATCAAGAACAGTTGATACCACCCTTTCAAAATCAGGGATAAAACTGCTTTCAGGGATAAAACGACAACTGTCCATCTGCCCCGGACCGGCAAAGAGGAGGACATTATAGCCCCGCTTCAGAGCGGCCATACCACGGGCCATGAACTCTTCTTCCAGGGTTCCGTCAAAACCACTGACAATGAGCAGGGTTTTTCCTTTTCTGGTGTCCTTCTCAGGTGTAAAGAGATAGACAGGCAGGGCCTCTTTCCCAAAGGGAATGCGGACATGGGTGAAATGGTAGTCAAAACATTCTGCAGCCTTCAGGAAACAGTCCTTGGAACTCATCCCAAACAGGCTGTGATCGGGTGTGATACAAGAAGAGTAATATTCTGCGGCCCGAAAGGAGTTACATGCCATAAGGAAGAGTTCACCACTGCTGATGCGGTGTCCCCTCTCCAGTCTCTGCTTTGCCTCTTCTGCCTGCTGCCTGGCCAGATTGGAAAATTCCCGAACCCATGCACCGGGACTGCCATCTTCTATCTTTGCAGCAAGGTGCAGGCACTGGCCGATGGACGCTCCCCCTGCCAGGCAGGAACCGAGCTGACGAATCAGTTGAAAATCCATCTCCTTGTCTTGAAAACCCTGCACCCGTGTGGCACTGCGTTCTAATGATCCCATGACATCTCCTATTTTTTGTGAAAGAGGTAACAGAGAGAGTTTGTCATTTACCGGAGGGAGAGTCAAGCCTGGACGTAAAGAAATGGTAAGGTTTCTTGGAAATAAGAATATCTTTTTATTAAATTACATTTGAATTTCACCTCTTCTTTCTGATAGCCTGAGTAGAGCTTATCTAATCCATTAGAACAATGAGACCAATAGCTGTTTTCTATAGTCAAAAGGCTCAATCCCTTGTTTCTGCTGGCCCAGGAGTGACACATGAAGAAAATACTCTTTGCATTGTTTATCCTAACATTCTTTGCATTTAATTCCACGTGCCCTGGCAAAGTGTCATCTCCCGTCAGAATTATAGTTATTGACAGCTACCATCCTGCATACCAATGGTCCCAGGATGTGAACCATGGAGTATGTGATGCACTCCTGGCTTTTGGATACCTTGACAATAAGGAGCAAGTTGTAGCGTTTAACAGCAAGGATTATGTTGAAAGTTCCAAGCTTGTTATCTCACGCTTCTGGATGGACACCAAAAGAAAATCAAGCAAAGAGGAACAGTTTAATACTGCCAAAGAATTCACTAAATTAATAAAGAGATTCAAGCCAGACCTGATTTTACTCGGAGACGATAATGCGACAAACTATGTTGGAAATCAATTTCTGGACACGGAAATTCCAATTGTTTTCTGGGGAGTAAATAATACACCGGTAAAATATGGGCTTGTAGACAGCCTGGAGAAACCTGGGCACAATATTACAGGTGTATATCAAAAGACATATTATAAAGAGAGCCTCGAGTTGCTCAAAAAAATAGCTCCACATATCAAAACATTCACTGTTCTTTCTGACGACACAACCACTGGTAGAATTCACAACAAGGCCATTGAACACCTTGATCGCAAAGGTGATCTTCCTGTCAAGCTTGCAGGTGTCGTTGCCACCAATGACTATGAAGTGTGGAAAAATAGGGCCCTGGAATTACAAAAGACTGTTGATGCATTCTTTATTGCTTCCTCAAACGGCTTAAAAGACACAAAGGGCAGAGTGGTAAGCAACGAGGAAGTTGCGATATGGTATCTGAACAACATTACCATTCCGGAAACATCCGGATTTCGATACAGGACCGAAGCGGGATGGTTGTGTGCTGCTGATGATTCCGGTTATAACCAGGGATATGAGGCTGTAAGGATTGCCCATGACATCCTGGCAAAGGGCTTCAAGACCGCCTCTTATCCTCCACGAACCCCGAAAAGAGGGTCTCTCATGGTGAACAGGCAGCGGGCTCAGATGCTTGGTATAACGCTCACCAAAGAGATGGGTATTGAAGAATACATTGAAGATGCTTCAGTGCTAAACAGCCCAAAAGTTATTGCGGATAATAACAAGAAAATTCTTATTATTGATAGCTACCACAAGGAGTATGACTGGTCGATTAGTATGACAAAAGGATTGAATTCGGGAATGCTCGAATTAGGTTTTTTTGACAACGAAGGGCAGGCGGAAGATTTTAACAGGAATGATGTTGTGAACACATCACGATTTACGATCAAAAAATTGTGGCTGGATAGCAAGAGAGATAGTTCTGATGGTGAAATTGAAGTCAAGAGCCTTGAGTTTTATAAACAGGCAAAACTGTTTAAACCCGACCTCATTTTTCTTAACGATGATAATGCTGCTAAATATCTCGGCCCAAAATTCCTGGATTCTTCTGTCCCTGTTATCTTCAGCGGTCTTAACAATACCCCTGTAAAATATGGATTAGTTGACAATAAAGAAAAGCCTGGTCATAACGTTACAGGAGTCTATCAGAGTGGATACTTCCTGGAAGGCTTTGAGCTATTGCAACGCATTGCTCCTGCAATCAAATCCTTTGCTATCCTGTCTGATGGATCAACCACATCAAGAAACTACACCAAGGCCATCGAACATCTCGTTCAGAAAAAAGATCTCTCCTTAAATCTTATTGAGACAGTGGTCACCAGCGATTATGCGACCTGGCAAACCAGAGCTCTTGATCTCCAGGAAAAAGCAGATGCGTTTTTTTTATCACATTTTTCTTCGCTTCGGGATAAAGCCGGCAAGAATGTTTCAACAGATGAGGTCGTGAAATGGTATATGACCAACATTACTATTCCCGAAACCGTGGGACCTGGGTTTTCCATAGAGAAAGGTTTTCTCTGTGCGATTTTGGATTCTGGCTATAACCAGGCATATCTGGCCGCGCATATTGCTTTTGATGTACTTGTCGGCGGCCTTGACCCAGCGACCTATAAACCCCGGACACCCGAACAAGGACCAAAAATTGCCAACCGGAAGCGAGCTGAGATTCTTGGGATTATGCTTACCGATGAAATGGGTATTGATCGAATCTATGAAACTTCTGTATTGGATTGACAGGAATGCTCGAAACAAAAAAATACGGTTTGTCAATCTCGCACCGACTTCTTATTGCATTTCTTTCAGTATTTATCATTGGCTGCAGTGCGTTAACCATCACCTACTATCTCTTCAGCCGCAATTCCATTTCCCGCTATGCCAATGAAGCAGTCATTCGGGAATTAGAGTCCATCAACGACACCTTCCGCAACACAATCCAGAAAACATTGATCCGTGAACTAAGACTCCTATCGGCAAATCCTCTACTTGATGAGTTTCTCATTTCCTCTGAAAGTACTCGGGATATTAGTGCACGGGCACTTGAAAGGCTTTTTTTACAAGAAATTAAATATGTTAAAGAAATAGAAAAAATTCGCTTTGTTGATAGCCGAGGAATGGAAAGAGTTGCAGTTGGTAAGCAAGGACGAATCAGGGAATATCGATCTTTACGGGAAGAACCTTTCTTTTTGGACCTTGAAGCATCCCCACCCGGGAGCATAACTCAAACAAATCTCTTTCCTGACTCCAATGACAACCACCTTTTTTCAATCGCTATTCATAAAACAGACCCGGATATTGGCGAATTTGGTGGAGCAATCATAGTTGACTACAATTTGGCAGAGTTCTTCGCCTTTGCCCAAAAAATAATGATTTTTGAGCAAAATCCTGTCTGGATTTTCTCCCCTTCAGGGTTGGTCCTCAGCAAGCCCTCCAATCCGCTACAGCTCGACCCACGTCCCTTCACAAACCATGCTTCTTCCAAAAACATCACTATTTATAGTCTTCATGGTGGTCTTGTTGCCACCAGTGACCTGGCAATTATAAATGACTCTCCACTGATGAAAGTGTGTATCAGTATACCTGAGAAGCTCCTTTATCAGGACGTTCAACAGGTTCTCCGTTTTCTGGCTATTGTTTTTGCTGTTTCCCTTTTCCTCCTTGTTATTGCCGTCTTTTTTGTATCCAGATATCTCTCCTCTCCCCTGATCATGTTGGCTAATGCAGTCCAGAAACTTGCCAAGGAAAGTTTTTCAAAAAAAATTGATATTCATGCCACGGGCGAAGTTGGCTTTCTTGTTGATAGTTTCAACAACATGGCAAATGATCTGAGAAAAACAACCGTTTCAAAGGACTATGTGGACAGGATATTTCAGGCAATGACCAATTCACTCATCGTTCTGGACTCAGAGGGATCCATAGAATCGGTAAATAGTGCAACATTATCGTTGTTGGGTTACGAGGCAAACGAACTCATTGGCCAACCATTCTCAATTATCACCACAGATACATTTTTTACTGAGATACATAAATTGGCCACTATCAACAAACAAGAAACGTCATACTTTGCAAAAAATGGTCATGAATTTCCCATGCTGTTTTCATCAAGTAAAATGTACACCAACCAAGGGCAATTCCAGGCTTTTGTTTGCCAAGCTATTGACCTTTCCGACAAAAAACAGGCCGAACAGGAAAAAAAGCTACTCGAAGTCCAACTCCGTCAGTCCCACAAAATGGAGGCGATAGGCACACTCGCTGGCGGGATAGCCCATGATTTTAACAATATTCTTATGGGAATCATCGGGTATGCCGAGCTTGCAGAACTCAGTAACGTTCAGGGAAAACCAGCTGTTGAAGAAATACGGGGGATAATAAAGGGCGGAATGCGAGCCCGTGATCTAGTGCAACAGATCCTTTCATTCAGCCGTAAAGATGAACATAAGGTTGGACCACTTATTCCATCCCCCATTGTCAAAGAAGCTTTGAAGCTGCTCCGCTCGACATTTCCCAGCAGTATTGAAATCAGGGAAGAAATTGCTTCGGAAATTGGTACAATTTTAGCAGATCCGATGAAAATCCATCAAGTCGTGATGAATTTATGTACGAATGCTGTCCAGGCAATGGAAACAGGTAAAGGAACAATTACGATCATTCTTAGACAGCTTGAATTGAATGAAGAAGAATTACTTGGGGAACCGGATGCTCACCCGGGCCTATATGTTGAACTCTCTGTAAATGACACAGGTAAAGGGATTGATCCTGCAATACAGGAACGTATTTTTGACCCCTTTTTCACTACAAAAAATGTGGGCAGCGGCACGGGTATGGGATTAGCTGTTGTGCATGGTATCGTCAAGGAATATGGTGGCTTGATTCGCATTACAAGCACTTCTGAAACTGGCACCTGTTTCCATATATATATTCCTGTTATTGATGATGAGGAAGGATCTCCAGGTGAAGATACAAAAACAGATCTTGCTGGTGGGTCTGAACGAATTTTAATCGTCGATGATGAAATAATCGTTCTGGAGATTATGCAAAAGCGTTTAGAATACCTGGGCTATGAGGTGACCGCCTGCAATAATGGCCTTGATGCTATCAGAATGCTGGAAGAAAAGCCAAATGCTTTCGATCTTATTATTACGGATCAGACAATGCCGCATATGCTCGGCACAGAGATGGTGAGCAAAATGCTTACTATCAGACCAGAAATACCTGTAATTTTATGTTCTGGTTACAGTACCTCCGTTTCCGAGGAAAACAGTAAAGATTTCGGTATTAAACTCTATCTCCAAAAACCTGTCGAATTCGAAGTGCTCTCGAAAAGCATTCACTCTGTCCTCCATTCCTAAGTGCCCACCTGACCGGTTTTGATCTTTCCCATTCCCCTAGAAGGAACAAACATGATCATCACTGAAGAATTTGTCCCGGAACATTCTCTAGCCCTGCTTCAGGAAAGAAAACGTCAAAAACACTTCCTCTTCCTGTTTGGCTTTCAACGTGTATGAAAGCATCATGATCTTTAACAATACCATGAACCACAACCAAACCCATTCCCGATCCTTTACCAATTTCTCTGGTCGTGAAATAGGGATCAAATATTCTACCGATAAGCTCTTGGGGAATACCTGTTCCCGTGTCACTGATGGAGAGTTTGATGTACCTGCCAGGGGGGTGCTGTACAGGCTCATCCTTCAAATCTTCCTGTGTCAACTCGACTGTATGAAGCGCTATCTTGAGCACCCCCTCTTCTTCCTGCATCGCATGTGAGGCATTGGAGCAAATATTCATCATCAGTTGATGAATCGCCATTGAATCGCCAATAATCTGTCCACAATTTTCGTCAATATCAGAAGTAATCTCAACGGTTGTCGGAATAACAGAACGTTGAAATATAATCTCTTCTTTTACAAGGGAAACAATGTCAATCAGGACATGATCTTGAAGAAATCGAGACATACGACTATACGTAAGAATCTGATGCGTAAGTTCTTTTGCACGGAGACCCGCAATGAGAATTTCCTCAATATGTGCTTTCGCAGGGCTTGAAGCTGGTATATCATCCTGCGCTAACTCAGCATACCCGATAACCGTCGCCAGAATATTGTTGAAATCATGTGCAATACCGCCCGCCATTGTACCAATAGCTTCCATTTTATAGGTTTGTTTTAGGCGTACTTCCATTTCTCTACGTGCAGTGATATCACGGGCAATCCCTATTACTCCAACAAGTGAGCCGTTACTATCGTACATAGGCGTTTTAATCGTTTCCAGAAGTTCTCTGTGGCCGTCATCTGCAAAGGTTATTTCCTCTTCGTTTACACTGGGCCCGCCTACAGCCATAGCTGCCTTGTCTTTTTCTCGAAAAAAATCAGCCAACTCCCTGCCAACAAAGTCATAATCCGTCTTCCCTACAATCTCAGCTTCTTTTGCTCCAAAGAAACGCTCAAATTTCGGATTACAGGCCAGATAAACACCATCGGGATCTTTCAGCCAAACGAGATCTGGTAATGTCTCAATCAGCGTACGGAGATGAGTTGAACTTTTCTGTAGTGCCTGCTGAGCCACTTCTGTCTGTTTTTTCTGAGAAATAATGGTATCGAGCATTTTATTAAGTGTATGGCCGAGTTGCCCGATTTCGTCATAGCGTGTAAAAGTTATACGTTCCTCTTCATGTCCTTTAGCAATTTTACCTGATACCCTGACCAGATGTTGTATGCCGGAGGTAAGTCCTCTGGCCACTATCAGGGCAAAGATAGACCCGACAACAATCGCAAAAAGAGTATAATAAATACCGTCCCGAGTTATAACCTGTAGCCCGTCATTTATTTTTTTTTGCGAAATAGCAACCCTCGCCCAGCCGATAAGCTGCTCATTGGCAAATATTGGACTGCTGATATCAACGAGTGTTTTATCAGTTATCAAGAACTGAGAAGACGGAGCGGCATCAATAAGAGAACAGCTTATGGGATCTTCAATATAGAGACCTACCTTTGAGCGATCACTATGACCAAGTACCCTGCCATCGGGTGAGAGAATCATAGCGTAAAGGAGATCAGGAAATTGTGACTGAGAGTTAACCACCTCTTCAAGGCCGATGACATCATTTGCCAGAATCCAGGAAACAGCATTGCTGGCCAGTGTTTGAGACAGACTGAGTGTGTTACTGATACTTTGCTCATGCAAAAAAGTTCTCTGCCTGCTCACCAGATCGTACACGAAAATGGTCATAAGAACGGCATGTACCAATACTATCCCTAACAGTAATTGTCTCCTTATTGAGCGATTCCATATTTTGCCTATCAGGTTGGACATATTATTTCTCTTTACTCAGTGCTCAATAGGGCGAACTGCCCTGTTAAAATCACGAAGAAATTCTACGACTGGCGCATATGTTTCATTATCGGCCTGCTCAAATCGAGAAAGTTCCATCCGGCTCAACCATTTCCTGCCCTGTTCATGAGTGTGGAGGGAAAATAATATACTGGCAACCTGATTAACTATTTCCTCAGGAACATCATTTCGAACCACCAAGCCGTTATTCGGCAGAGGGGATGTTGACCATTTCACAACAAGTGCTTCAGCCAGCTCTGGCCTCTCCTTTGAGAGGGCTTTCCATGGCGGTGGCCAGGTCGATCCTGCAGCAACATTGCCCAGATAGACATTCATAATAGAAGACTCCTGGGATCCCACATATTGAATATCAATGTCATTCATGACATCAATACCATGCGTTTGCATAAAAAATTGAGGCATCATTGTGGCCGCCAGAGCAGTTGGGGCCGGGAAGCTGACGGCCTTGCCTCTCAAATCAGTAACTTCGGAAATTTCTGAATCCTTCCGGGTAAGGATAATTCCACGAAAATTTTCGTCATCTCCCATTTTCCCGAAGACTGTATATCCATATTTGAGCGAGTTAACAGTTTGATAGGGATTTGGCAGGCCAAAATGAAAGTGTCCAGCATAGAGCTTTTCATCATAGGCAGCATAATTACGAGAGGCTTCAACCTTAAATGTGGCACCAGGGATTTGTTCCGTTAGATAATCTGTGATAGGAGAAAAAATTTCGTGCAATCTTTTGGGATTATGGAGTGGATGTACCCCAAGGATATATTCATTTATGACCCGTGGTGGCTGTTTACTGAAACTTGGAGAATATTCATTTTGTGGATTATTGTTGCAGCCAGTTATCAGGAGTGTCAATATTCCTATGACAAAGAACAAAAAGGAGTTTCCAGACATAACGCCAGTTAGGTTGAACCGCATGAGCTCCTCTATTGTAACTTACAGGACTTGTTTCTTTGCCTTTTTGTCCAGTACTTCCCTGACTGCTATTGCCAGATCCTTTTTAAGGAGCGGTTTCATTAAATATCGGCAGATCCCTGCATCTTTAGCTTTTTTTTCGTTAATCAACTCACTAAAACCAGTACACAGAATTACTGGCATATCCGACCTGAGAGCAAGAACTTCTCTTGTTAACTGCAAACCGGTAATCCCTGGCATAGTCATGTCGGTAATGATCAAATCAAAAGCATCGGGATGTGAACGGAACGCATTGAGGGCCTCCTCGCAATGACTAAAGGCACTGACCTGATATCCAAAACTTTTGAGCATTTGTTCTTCCATTTTTACTATTGCTTCATCATCGTCTATTATCAAAACATGCTCATCACCAGAGGGCAGTTGTCTGGTTGTAGCAGCTTGCAATACCTTTTTAGCTTCTGTATCAACCATTGGAATATAAACACGGAAGGTTGTTCCTTCTCCCAGAGAACTATACACCGTAATATCACCATGGAGACTTTTAACAATACCATGCACCACGGATAATCCTAAACCTGTTCCTTCTTTTTTGCCCTTTGTCGTGTAATAGGGGTCAAATATTTTTTCGAGAACAATTTTATCCATGCCACACCCAGTATCACTCACTTCAAACCTCACATATATACCTGCGGTGAGATGCATTTTAGTTGTCAAGTCATCTGAACCAAGCTCAACTGGGGTCACACTTACCCCTAAGACTCCTCCAGTCTCACGCATGGCATGGTAGGCATTGGTGCACAGATTCATGATTATTTGATGAATCTGTGTAGGATCGGCCAAAACAGCGCCACACTCAGGATCAATATTTTCTTTAACTTCTATGGTGGTTGGGATAGAGGAGCGCAATAATTTAAGCGCCTCTTTGACAAGTAATTGGGGCCTCAATGGCTGAAGTTCCTGTTCTGCCTGACGGCTGAAGGAAAGAATCTGTTTGACTAACTCCTTGGCACGGTTCCCTGCATTCAGTACCTGCTGGAGATCAGAAGCAGCTTGACTATCCGGGGCCAAATCCCCAATAGTGATTTCAGTATAACCTATAATGGCTGTAAGAATGTTATTAAAGTCGTGTGCAATTCCACCGGCCAGTGTACCGATTGCTTCCATCTTTTGCGTCTGCCGTAATTGTGCTTCCAGTGTTCTCCTTTGCTCTATGCTATGACGTTGGACTATAATTTTTTGCAACTCGTTTGCTACTATCTGAAGCGTTTTCACATCGCTTTCATCATAATTATGAGACTTGTTACCAACACCAAAGACCAATCGAACCTGATCCTCTTCCAGTACAGGAACACTCATGTGTCGGGTCACATGAGAATGCCCCTCGGGATATCCTTTTTTGTCAGGATGACTCTGATAGTTATTATGGATAACCAGTTTTTTCTGGCGGATACTGTCTGCCCAAATACCGGCCTTTACAATAGGGTAATGGTTGTCAGATACAGCAGTACACTCCTTGAGAGCTTCCTTATTCCACAGGGTGAGCGTAACAGTCTGCTGATCCTCATTAATTACATGCAAATACCCAATTTTACTGTCCGTGAGCTTTACTGCCTCATCCATCACATATTCATACACTTCACTGTCATTCAGCACATTGGACTTCAGATACAGATCAAGGAGAAACTGTGAGCGAGCCCTTTCCCGTTTTAATAATTCCTCCCTTTCCCGTTTTAATAATTCCTCCGATTGTTTTGCCAGAGTTATATCCTGTACAGTTCCAACGGAACGAATTGCATTACCTGCCTCATCGTAGAATGTTTTGCCTATCTCCTCTACATACTTTAACTTGTCATTGGCAGTAAGAATACGGTGAATAATTTCATACGGTTTTCTGTTTTGCACAGATTCATCAAAGGCATTCTGAACAAATTCTCTATCCTCAGGATAAACATGATCCAGAAAAGCCTGATAGGTTGCCTCAAAATCATTCTTATCAACTTCAAATATCCTGTAGATTTCATCAGACCAGTACAGTTTGTCTGATGTAAGCTCAAAATCCCAGCTGCCCATCTTTCCAAGATGCTGTGCCTCTTTAAGCCCATTCTCGCTTTTCAGTAATGCTTTTTCTTTTTTCTTTCGCTCCCCTATCTCCTTCTGAAGAAGTGTGTTCGCTTCTATTAATTTTTTCGTCCGTTCGTCGATAATGTGTTCCTGCTCTCTGTTAAGTTTCTGTATGGTATTGAAGCGCCATAGTAAAAGAGAGACAGTAATAGTTACGAGTAAAACCGCACTGGCAACGGTCAGTCTTCTGATACTCAGAAAGGGTTCAGGCTCGCCATACCATTTCCCATAAATCTTCTTATACTCTGGTGAGCGAAGGAATTCATTTACAGCCGGGTTCAACCTGGCAAGAAGCTTATCACCTTTACGCACCCTGATAGCCCGCTTTATTTCAGCAAGGTTCTCACCAACTATTTTTATATTGCCATCTATTCCTGCATCCCTGGCTAATTTCAGAGCTACTGGTTTAGGATAAATAAATGCATCCACTTTTCCGGCCAACAGATCAAAAAAAGCGGTTGAAATTTCATTATAAACCACTCCCTTTATGTTTTTTTGCCCATCTACTATCTTCTTCCCAACATTTAAGGGTAATACTGCAACTTTTCGTCCTTTAAGATCGGCCAAACTCTTAATATCATCAGTTGCCTCCCTTACGAAAATAACAACAGCAAAAGTTTCCACCGGTATTGTAAAATCTGAGTCGATTAAACGCTTGGCCGTAATACCTGAATTAGGAATAAGATCTGCTGTTCCATTGAGCAATGCATTGGATGCATCAACCCAGCTCTTCTCAGCACGGTAAACAACCTTGAGATTGGCAAGCCGGGCCACCTGATCCATTACATCAATAGCAAATCCTGCAGGTTTCCCCTTTTCATCCAAAAAGCATTGCGGTGGAAAATTCTCAGGGAAGACTGCAACAACTTCATTGTACTCTCTGGGGTGATTCTGGTTCGCGTTGGCAGAAATTATTGGAAGAAAAAAGAGAAAAGAGAAAAGAAGGCACCAGGAAGAAATGAAGAATAAAAGATTACGATTTACCATAGGTATGCCCGATGAAGTTTCAAAACTGGTCATGAGAGCAACAAATTTTTCAATGTCATGCATTAATGCTCTCATAAAAAAGTAGATCCCGTCAAGAAGATAATGGCGCAGGAGCAAACCGATCTGTCAAGGCAATTTCGAAGCTTGAGATACCTGTTTCGGCCCTGTTTGACAATACTTTCAAGCCTATGATAGACTCAAATGACCTAAGCATGGTTACTATGATGTAAATTGCCAACTCTCCATTGCTGTTTTTTGGGTTTATGAAAATACGCACCCTTCTCATTATGGGCTTCCTGGCTCTGGCATTTACTCCCTTGCTGCTCTTTATTGGCTTGAATATGCCCCGCGTTTTGAGTCAGTTTAAAACTGCCGATGAAACCAAACAGCTCTTGTTGATTCAGCGCAATGCCCATGAAATCAACATGACTCTTAAGTGGGATGCCAACAGCCTGAAGTCCCTGAGTTATAATATGGGGGCTATCGAGCTTGCTGGAAGTCTGTCGTCGGATTTATCTCAAAAGACGTTGCACGAACGAGTCGGGAAGATGGTTGTTCGATGGTATCAGGACTATCCGGAAGTATCATCCATCCAACTTTTCAATCAACAGGGAACAGAGCAGTTTGTTGTTCGACGTGAACAGAATGATATCCTGGCACCATTCCCACCAAGTATCGACACCATACCTCCCCCGTCTCTACTGAACCAGGCAGACATTCATTCCAGCGGAGATGTGTATATCTCAGGGTTTGATTGGGACGAGACAACAGGAACGAAACAATATCCTGTGATGTTTCTTGGGGTAGTTTTGAAGAAACAGGATGAATACGCCGGTTTTGCTGTCCTTTCCATCGATCTCTCCCACCTGCTGAAAAACGAATCCGGGCGTCTTGCCATATATAACAAACGAACCAATCGATACGGCGTTCCTGGCGTAAGTAATACAAGAGGAGAGAAACCGTTGCTCCCGCCGGGCCTGCTCTTTCCTGCCGAGGCAACTTTAATCAAGGATCAACGTGGAGAAGGCATGGCCGTTGTGCCAATTTTCACTAATGAACATTCTTTTGAAAATGTTTTGTTTACCTACCCTGTGGAGATAAGTAGTACCATGGTGTGGGTTGATAAATGGCGAAAACAGGTTCTCATGTTATTTGGTACCCTGCTGCTGTGTATCTGTTTTGCCGCTGTCAAGATCTCCATGGTGCTTGATCGTTTTGTCAAAGAGTTACTCTCTGCCTTTCAGGATCTGCTTCATCAGAAAAAGGCCATGAACTTCCCCTGCTCCGGCCCGGATGAGGTGCAAAAACTGAGTCTCAGCCTGAACACTCTTTCCCTTCAGTACCTTGAGAGTCTGCATTCACAGGAACGCATGCTGGAGAAAACCAAAGAGATGGATAATGAGTTGAGACAATCACAGAAGATGAAAGCCATTGGGTTGCTGGCCGGTGGCGTGGCACATGATTTAAATAATATTCTCTCGGGAATAGTCAGTTATCCACAACTTCTGCTTCTGCAGCTCCCCGAAGATAATGAATTACGTGGTCCAATTCTTGAAATTCAACGCTCAGGTGAAAGAGCCGCCGCAGTGGTGGCAGACCTGCTCACCGTTGCCCGTGGCGTTGCCAGTAAAAAAGAATGTGCTGATCTCAACACCATTATTCAGGAATATTTTGATTCACCTGAACACAAAGCACAGAAAAAAAATTACCAGAATGTATTCTGTTCGGTGAATTTATCTAAAGAAGGCCTTCCAATTATCTGCTCCCCCGTTCATGTAAAGAAAACACTCATGAATCTGATGATTAATGCTGCCGAGTCCATCCCGGCAGAAGGAGAGATTATTGTAGAAACAAAGAAGGTACAGCTTCGCAATAAAGATATTCTCGGTTCAAGTCTGGCACCTGGTAGTTATGCACTTCTCCAGATCAAAGACACAGGGCCAGGGATAGCGGAAAAGGATCTGGAACATATTTTTGAACCCTTCTATAGTAAAAAGAAGATGGGACGGAGTGGCACAGGACTCGGCTTGACAGTGGTTTGGAATACGATGAACGACCATGAAGGCAGAGTCAAGGTTATGAGTGGCAAAGAGGGAAGCTGTTTTGAACTCTATTTCCCGCTGTATCTGGAAGGACAGAACGCCACGCCTGAAAAAACTGAAAAAATCGAGCTGCAGGGGAATGGAGAACATATTCTGATCATTGATGATGAGGCGTTGCAAAGGGACCTTGGCTCGAGAATACTCAGTATCTACGGTTATCATGTGGATACGGTTGCTTCAGGGGAAGAAGCTGTCCAATTTCTAAGGGACCATGAGTGTGATCTGTTACTCCTCGATATGATAATGGAACCGGGCATGGACGGCGATGCAACTTACCAGGAAATAGTGAAGATTCGTCCTCAACAGAAGGCCATTATAGCCACTGGGTTCTCAGCTAGTGAAGCGGTTGAGAAAACGCAGAAACTTGGCGCAGGAGTACTATTAAAGAAACCATACTCTCCTGAAGATTTAGCCCTTGCAGTGAAGAATGCTTTGCAGCAGAAATAGAAGATTGAAAGTGAGTACTAGTTGTGTAAAAATGTTAATCTTGTACTGTTAGAAATAGTGATATCCCAGGATATCAATTCCCTGAGTCACACCATATTCGATAAAAATTCAGTCAGGCAATACCAGCACCCGCGGAGTATCTGATTTTTTTTTTGTACGTTTACCTAGCTAGGATAACCAGTAAGATGGAGAAGAATAAAGAACAGAAGACAATCCTTACTGTGGCAACGCTTACCGCCTTTATGGCACCATTCATGATATCTTCGACCAATGTGGCCCTACCGGTCATTGGCAGTGACTTTCATGTGAATGCCGTATTGCTCGGCTGGGTTGCCACCTCCTATCTGCTCGCCACAGCCGTTTTTCTCTTACCGGCCGGCAAATATGCCGACTTACACGGCCGTCGCAAGATATTTATGATAGGTATAGCCCTATTCACTCTGGGCGCACTTGGTGGTATGGCTGCACATGGTATCGTTCTCTTCATCGCCACCCGGGTTCTTCAGGGCATGGGAGCAGCCATGTTCCTGACCACAGGAATGGCTATTCTCACCGCCACCTATCCCCCACAAAGACGCGGTTGGGCCATCGGCATCCTGGTAACAGCTGTCTATGTCGGACTGGCAACCGGGCCCTTTATCGGCGGGATGTTGACCAGTTTCCTGGGGTGGAGATCAATATTTGCAGTAATCTTCGCTCTCGGACTCTGCTCCCTTGGCGTTACCCTGCGATTTCTGCCAGGTAAGTGGCGACCTGCTGACGAACCCTTTGATAGTGTCGGCAGTCTGGTCTATGGTATTTCGATTTTATTGTGGGTCTACGGTGGGACCCGGGTTCCAAGTACATCCGGCTGGTGGCTGTTCGGACTGGGATGGGGTGGCTTGATCCTCTTCTACTGTCTCCAGCGGCGCCAGCAAGAACCTGTATTCGATGTCACCCTGTTTGAGAAAAACCGCATTTTTCTCTTTTCCAGCCTGGCCGCTTTGATCCACTATGCAGCCACCTTTGCCATCACCTTTCAGCTCAGCCTCTATCTTCAATATGTTAAGGGCTTGTCACCCAAGGCGGCCGGGACTGTGCTGATGGTACAGCCCATCATGATGGCCCTGTTCGCTGCCAAGGCAGGTAGTCTCTCCGACCGGGTCGAAGTGCGGCTTCTGGCCTCACTGGGAATGGGGATCACTGTCTGCTGTCTTATTGCTTTTGTTTTTCTTGGCAGGGAAACACCGATCTGGTTTGTAGCTGGAATTCTCGCCATACTCGGTTTCGGCTTTGCTCTATTCTCCTCACCAAACATGAGTGCGATCATGGGTGCAGTGGAGCCGCGACAATACGGTCTGGCCTCCGGCTGTGTGGCTACCATGCGTCTTCTTGGCCAGGTTGGCAGTATGACCATTGCCACCACGTTCCTAGCCTTTTTTGTCGGCAGTGAGCAGATATCTGAGCTCCACAATGAACAGTTCCTCCTTTCCATGAAGAACTGTTTTGTTTTTTTTAGCGTCCTCTGTTCGGTTGGACTGGTATTTTCTCTGATGCGTAAGAGAAAAGAGAAGGGGAAAGAAGAGGGACTTTGATTTGCAACTATGACACCCCTGCTTTTTTCTAAACTTTCATTTTGATACCAACCATTTTCAACTTGAGCTTATCAAACAAGCGATCAGGAAGCAGGCGAGATAACAGAATGATTTTTTTTGAGTTGGGGCCAACAGGATAACGAGTGCGTGGTTTTGTCGCTAACAATGCTTTTGCAATGACCTTGCCCACTGTTTCAGGCGCTGCACCCGTCATTTCTTGTTTATGCATCGATTCCGCCATACTGAGTAATGGTTCGGCATACAATACACGCATTTCCACTGTCATCCTGTCTATTGTTTCTTTTGCTTGATCAAGCATTCGATTTGCCGCTGGTGTCGCAATAGAAGAGGGGTCCACAGCGATAACATCAATTCCCCATGGCTTTAATTCGATTCGTAAACCTGAATTCAATGACTCCAGGGCATGTTTTGATGCACATATGGTTACACCAAACGGAATAGTTGTATGGGCGCCAACCGAGCCTACATTAACTATTCTTCCTTTGCTTTGGCGAATAAAAGGTAGCATAGCTTGAGTTAATTCCAGAGTCCCAAAAAGGTTGACATCAAATATTTGCTTAAAGCGATCAATGGATAATGCTTCAATCGGACCAAAGTCTGCAATCCCTGCCACATTGACTAATGCATATAATCCTTTATTGCCAAGGCTGACACGTAGTTTTTCCTTCAGGTCAGTAATGTCATTTGTTTGTGTAACATCTAGAATAACTGCCTCTAAGTTGGAAGAAGCTATTTGTGATAGTTTTTCACCATGTTCTTTTTTCCGCACACCAGCGAATACTTTAAAACCTAGTTTATCAAGCTCAAGTGCTGTTGCTTGACCAATGCCGGAACCAGCAGCGGTTACTAAAACTGTTTTCATTCTTTTCTCTCTTTATTTCATCGATACACTCGTCTCGGGCGGCCTGACATTCTCTGCAACACCTGGAAGGAGCGTGTCATAACTAAAGCTGATTACCATCGAAACTCAGCTTTGCAACCCGGAGTTGTTCTGTATCGACTATATGGGACGCCATAAACCCATCCCTGGGGGCTCTGCTGCGGCCGTCCAGGCCGCAGATGCCCATGTAATCAACACGAAAAAACTCCTCCTCTGGTGGGTAGGCTGAGGATTAGTGGTAACCAGGTAACTAAAAGACTGCTTTGAAAAATCCCGTTTGTCAATCATTTTGAACAGTGCAGGTGTTCAACTCGCTCAACACGTTCTTGCAAATATTATTAGTGAACGATAGAGTAGCCTGTTCCATCGAGTGGGAACTCCTGATAATCTTTACATTGAGAGACATATGCTAACCACATTTTTAACGTATTGCGCAGTCGGAGCTGTTGCAGGAATTCTTGCAGGATTATTGGGGATTGGTGGGGGGCTCGTAATTGTGCCCATGCTGGTTTATGTTTTCGCTCTAAACAATATTCCACCGGAATTGACCATGCACCTGGCTCTGGCCACATCCATGGCAAGTATAATGTTCACTTCGGTATCAAGTTTTATGGCTCATCATAAACGGGGGGCCGTACGGTGGGATGTGGTGAAGAAAATCGTCGCCGGGATTCTCACTGGTACCTTTCTCGGTTCCTGTCTTGCCTCGGCAATGTCCACTAACTTTCTAAAGGTGTTTTTTGTCATCTTTCTCTATTTCGTGGCCGTCCAGCTTCTTTTAAATAAAAAGCCCAAAGGAGGGCGGGAGCTTCCTGGAAAAACTGGGATGTTTGCGGTGGGGAATGGGATCGGTGTGGTGTCCAGTCTGGTCGGCATCGGTGGGGGAACGCTGTCCGTACCATTCATGCTCTGGTGTAATATCAAGGTTCATCACGCCATTGGCACCTCCGCTGCCATTGGTTTACCCATAGCAATAGCGGGCACTGCAGGGTATGTCATCAACGGCTGGAATGTTCCCACTCTGCCAGCATATTCGTTGGGCTATGTCTATTTACCAGCCCTAATCGGTATCGCAGCGGTGAGTGTCCTGACTGCACCCCTTGGAGTGAAACTGGCACATAGCCTTCCTGTAAATCGATTGAAGCGAGTGTTTTCTTTGCTGCTTTTTGGAGTAGCAACGAAGATGTTAATGGGAATTTTGTAGCAAGTGACGTTCCCACAAGGAGCAATAACGAAAATTTTATACCAGCTATACTTACCTGATTATAAGGGGTCAGCTTGCCTTCACTGGATGTTTTTGATACGTGCTGCTTGGCTGGCCGTTAATATAGATACCCTCCAGATAAGAGAGTTTTCGAGGCAGCTGTTTCACCGAGCCCCTGGTAATCAGAAATGTTGCCTTTCGTCCGACACAAAGTCTACCCAAATTTGTCATATTGAAAAATCTTGCTCCATTTTCCGATGCACAGCAGATGACCTCCTCAAGTGAGTACCCTGCCTTCATGAATAATTTCATCTCTTCGACCATCGACTCGCCATGAAGGATGCCGACACTGCCACCTCCAGTTCCAACGGCGAGTGTCAGGCCTAGCTCTTTGGCAAAGCTGAGTTGCTTTAGCTGTTCGGCAAGTATCTTTTTCCAAAACGCTTCTGCACCGGGAATTGGCTTGCCCGGGGCCACGTAACGTGTGGAAAACCGGCAGCACACACTTCCACCTGAGCTTGCACCATCGAGACCGTTTTTGGCCCGCACGGTGCTGGGAATCCACAGCACATTCCTGTCGGCCATTTTACGGAGATTGGTAACACCCATGTTATATCCCTGTTCAATGGCATCGCACCCTGCCTCAAGGGCCTCTTTAACGTGTTGTGATCCGTTGGCCAGCACCACAGCCTTTTTATTCCCTCTATGCTTGAGTGCATGGCAGAGTTCTTCATGGCTTATAAGGGAATGTTGTGCGTCATCAGCTTCAATGCTCGCAGAATAGTTGATTCTGAGAAAATCAGGTTCCGTGGAACCCATACTGCCAGAGCTGCGAATCTCCATTGCCCCCATCCATGGCTTTTCTTTTTGATATCGTTGCACCAGCTCACCTATGGCATCAGTATCGACAATTCCCTGTACACCGTGTGCGTGGCAGTAATGGATGTGACGATCAAGGATGGTGAGCCTTTGTGCCGTATCGTCTTTTTCAGGAAATACCTGTACCTTTTCCACAACGGATGGTGATTGTAGCAGAGAAACACTGCAGTCAACCAGGGCCGGTACAATGGTACAATGTGCAAAATCGTCTATTTCTGGTTCATCTTGGGTGGGGAGGGCATCTGCTGGACCAATAGCACGTATAAAGCCATCTTTGATCTCTAGAAAAACACGTCTGCGCACCCTGGCACCACTACCGTCAATAAATGCTCCTGCTACGATGTACCGTGTTGTATCCATGAAGAGTTTTTTTCCTTCTATCTGTGCTATGCTGCTTATGGATGAGTTACCTACAAATGCCGTTACTTGAAATGATACCATTTTTACTGGGCCATCTCACATTCTTTTGAGTAGAATCACAATAAAATCTGATTACCACCAATCCTCCGCCTACCCGCCTGATGAGGAGTTTTTTCGTGTTGATTATATGGGCATCTGCGGCCTGGACGGTCGCAGCAGAGCCCCCAGGGATGGGTTTATGGCGTCCCATATAATCGACACGGAACAACTCCGGGTTGCTAAGCTGAGTTTCGATGGTAATCAGGTCATAAAAACCATTTTGGAGCTTTTAATGAAAATCACACTCAAATCCCCCCTTGATATGCATCTTCATCTGCGTGATGATGAAATGCTGAAAACCGTTGCCCCACTATCCAGTAACAGTTTTTGCGGTGCACTTGTGATGCCCAATCTTGTCCCGCCTGTTACGGACAAAGATATGGTGAAAAGCTATAAGGGGCGTATTATTGAGGCAATTGGCAATGATTGTTTTGAGCCTTACATGACCCTGTTTTTTCAAGACAGCTACACAAGAGCTTTTCTTGAACAGGTGAGAGACGATATTTTAGCGGTTAAACTCTACCCTGCTGGCATCACCACCAATAGTGAGGGGGGCGTAGCTGCCCTGGATGTGGAAACGCTTCGGCCTACCCTCCAGATCATGAGTGATCTCAAGATCCCTTTATGTATCCATGGAGAGAGCAATGGCTTTGTGATGGATCGTGAGCAGGAGTTTATGCCGATCTATGAGGCCCTGGCACAGTCCTTTCCTGAACTGAGCATTGTTATGGAGCATATCACTACGGCTGCTGCGGTGGCAATGCTTGACAGGTATGATAATATTTATGCAACCATCACCCTGCATCACCTGTTAATCACCCTTGATGATGTAGCTGGCGGAATGCTCAAACCCCACCTTTTCTGCAAGCCCATTGCCAAACGTTATGAGGATCGCGAAGCACTGCTTCATGTGGCGCTGAATGCACATCCAAAAGTGATGTTTGGAAGCGACTCTGCCCCACACCCTCAGCACAAAAAAGAGGCCTGTGAATGTGCTGCGGGAGTCTTTACGGCTCCCATTGCCCTGCCTGTCTTGGCGGAACTTTTTGCCAACCATGGCCTATTGGACAATTTGCAATCCTTTGTAAGTAACAATGCAATGAACATTTATGATATTACTCCTCCTGCTACGGAATTAGTGCTTGAAGATACACCGATGCTTGTTCCTGAAAAATACAATACTGTTATCCCCATGTATGCTGGTGAACAGATCGGCTGGAGCATCAGGAAGTAGAAGAAAGGAAAACCTTGGGAAAAGCACCTCAACTCAACACTTTATTCTGTTGGAATGACCATGAAAAGAAAATTCCTCATCTTTCTTCCCTCCACCTGGGCTTACATCAAGGAAGGATACCATACCCAAGGGTATTCACTGAAAAACTGGCTGCATGGTTACATCTATAGCAGGTGGATCTACCTCTATATTGGCATCGGTACCGGTGAGCATATCCTTGCAAGAAAGTTCAAGCCCTTGGCCAAATTTCTTTGCCGTTTTTTTAAGCCATCTGGCAAGTCTGAATCTCCGGAAACATGTATCAGCTTTTCAGACACCTATCATGGCAAGGTCATCAGTCTTGATACGGCAAAAGAAATTGTCACCGTAAACAGGAGAATTGAAGTAGCCGATCTTGAACAGGTCATCCCCTATAAGCTTGCCCGGTCAATTATTCTGGAAAACCCAGAACATATCGTGGTTATGGATTGCCCATGCCGTAAAGTACGACCTAAGCCATGTAAGCCCATTGATGTCTGTCTGGTAATCGGTGAAATTTTCAGCCAATTTATCCTGGAACATCATCCCGCTAACAGTCGTAAAATTAACATGAATGAAGCCGTCGAAATCCTTGAGGCTGAGCATAAACGAGGGCATGTTCACCATGCTTTTTTTAAGTCGGATCTCTTTAACCGCTTCTATGCAATCTGCAACTGTTGCAGCTGCTGCTGTGGTGCCATACAGGCCTGGCGCAATGGTACTCCCATGCTGGCCTCGTCTGGCTATGTCAGCAGAGGCGATGAAGAATTGTGCACAGCATGCGGAGTTTGTGTAGTATTTTGCCAGTTCGAAGCATTAAAAATGGAAGAGGGCACTATCATCATCGATGAAAAACGCTGTTTGGGTTGTGGTGTCTGTGTTACGAAATGTAAGGAAAATGCCCGATGGCTCGAACGTGATAATTCCAGAGGCACACCCTTAGAGGTAAATAAGCTTGCTCTGTGATAGACAACCCAAGTGATTTTTTTTATTACCCTCCATAACCAAACCCATCTTCTTCTGACTGCTTGCCTGCCCTGAGAACCCTCACGGCAGAATCGCCCGGTAGAGGGCACTTATTTTCGCAGATACCACAGCCGATACAAAGCTCAGGGATAATATATGGCTGCTTCAAGGCAACAGATTTTCCCTGTCGGTTGACAACTGTCACCTCCTGGAATTTTATCGCCTTGTCATGGGTCGGGCAATGTTCTTCGCAGACGATGCATGGGCTCTGGTCAGCAAAAGGCAGACAGCGTGCAGGATCAAAAACTGCCCTGCCAATCACAAAACCATGTTTTTCCGGCTGACTTAAAGAACTGATAGCCCCGGTGGGACAAACCTGCCCGCACAGGGTACAGTTAAATTCGCAGTACCCGAGGCGCGGAATAAGCCTCGGAGTAAACATCCCCTCGTAACCACTCTCCAAAAAACAGGGCTGCAATGCGTTCTGAATGCAGACCTTCATGCACTCCCCACAGCGCACACACCTGGAAAGGAACTCATTTCCATCTGCTGCACCAGGCGGACGAAGAAGAAAGGGCCGCGGCAGGGTATGAGCAGCATCGACCTTGGACAGCAGCGGCAGGGTTATGCCTGCCAGCCCAGCTCCGATAAAGGCACGACGACTCATATCAATCTGCTTTTGACCCTCCGGCACAGCAAACCGAAATCTGGATGGCTGATTGACACAATCGTCAACACAATCCATACAGAGCGTGCACTCCTCGTGTCGCAGTTGCCTGCTCTCAGGATCAAAGGCATTCATCCTGCAATTGGGGGCACAATAATGGCAATCCCTGCAGGCTCGCTTCGGAAAACGGCGAAAAATCGAAAAACGGGAAAAAATGGCCAGTAAAGCACCCAGAGGACAGAGATTTCTGCACCAAAAACGTTTCTCTAGTTTTTCCAGAGCAACGATTGCAAGGAGTATGCACCCGGACAATGTGCTCAGTTGAAAAAATGTCTGTTTATAGGGAAGCACGCTGTCCTGCAGAACGCCATAGACAGGTTCGCTGATATTGCTCAGCCATTGAGGGGCATACTGATAGAGGGTATCAAAAAAACCGGTAACTAACAGGTTAAAGACTGGATCCACGGCCAGGGTAACCCCCCTGACCAGGAGAGAAAATGGATCCAGGTAGCCAACCAGCTGCAAGCCGAACAGACTGGTAACCAGGATAATGCCAAGGAGAATATATTTGACTGGTCGCAGCGATTGGCTGGACTGGGCCGATGCATGGATTACTTTTCCTGTCCCATCCAGCAGTGTGCCCATTGGACATATCCAGCCGCAGAAGACACGTCCGAAGACCATGGTCAAAGCCATGACAAAAAGAGACGGCAGAAGCAGGGAAACAAGGACCTTGGCAGAGAGCAGAACTGTTGCCGCGACCAATGGATCCCATCGAAAAAAAATGTTGACTGCATAGGGTATTTCATCAAGTCCGGAATAATCGGTCAGACGAAAGAGAAGAAAAAAAAGCGCAAGAAAAAAGAGCTGAGACAATCTGCGGAAAGTACGAAGGGTGATTGTAAACATTCTTCTACACCATCCGGATATCTATTTTATTCAACCTCATTTCCCCCAGACCCATTTCAGCAGCGGCTCTGGTCGAATCGATCTCTTCCGGTCTCAGCCCAAACAGGGTGGTGGCATAGGCATCTGCAGCCACCGGATCAGGCGAGGCCACAATGGTGTCCAGCACCTTAACATCTCTGGTACTCCCTCCCTGCGGACCATTGCGGAGAAGAATCCTTGTGGCATCTACAATGGTCAGGTCAGCCCTTATCACGGTATTCAGGTCGGCAAGATTCTGCCCCATGTTCCTGTGAATCTTGCCACGATTCCCACCAATCACCCCCATGGTATTTTTCAACCCCAGGGTCAGCCTGGACAGGCCATGGTGTTTTGCCACCGGAATATTTATGTAACAGTCAGCCTCCAGTGCATCCTTATAAAAGGACCACTTGTTGATGGACTTTCCCTTCTCAATGGTTACTGGCATAAACTTTCTTTCATCGACATAGCTGCATTGAATCTGTCGGCCACCAATGGAATCCAAAGCCGGTTTAATACCGCTGTTCATATAACAGCGCCGCTCTTCATTGCAGGTTCGGTCAAAGACCAGTACTTTTTTAGCGCCAGCAAGGATAGCAAGTTCAGCCACAGCCTTGACGATTTCCGGATGGGTATTTGCCGCCTGTTCAGGAGCCCGATCCCAGCCGATATTTGGTTTAATCACCACCTGATCACCGGGTTTGACAAAAGCAGCCATCCCGCCCAGTGGTTGCAAAACTGAAGCCACGAGGCTCGCGTAATTTTTCCCGACACCAACGCTCAGTACTGGTGATACAGTTTCAGCAGCCAGCAGGTCCGGAGTTATGCGAAACACCGGTTCCACTAAAAGAACACCGCTGGACCAGACAGCTACCTGTTTTAGAAAATTTCTCCTGTCCATTTTCCCTCCTGAGTGAGAATGTTCCACTCTCTGAGCAGCACACTCCACAAGCCTCTCACACTTCCACCAAAACCTCAAAAAACACCACCAAGGGAGGCATCCAAAATTCCATTAGCTGCTTTTATCATTCCACAGAGTTGCTTCCAATGCCAGCACAAAGCACGAATATATCTCCTCCGGCCGACACGAGTCATCTACAGGTTTTAAACAAGGAGAAATACCCTGAAATCAGATTCTACAATAATGATCACTCATATGAGGCTACTTATTCTTTTTTTCTTTTTTTTAAGGCACGAATAATATGCTGCATTTTCAGGTATTCTTCCTTGGTCAGATTGTGCTCTGAGTATAGAGCAGGGGTGAAAATTTCGGCAAATTCCTGGCAGAGCGGATCTTTCAGCCTGGAGGCCAGTTCATGGAGGCCCATGTTCCGAGGAATGGGTTCATTCCTGTATTTTTTACGGAGACCACTGTGATACTGTTTTAAAATTCTTTCTTCCCTGCTGCTCATTTTCCAGTGCAATCCACTCCATATGATAAACACACTCAGGCAGATACAGAGCAAGGGATACATGTCCTGCCAGCTCATATTCCAGTTTTTTTGAAATGATCGGAAATTATTCCCGGCATTCCTGACAAGGCTGAACTGTTTCTTGAAGTCGTAGGTGATAACCGCCTGGGTCCAGAAATAGTCAATACTGTCAACAGCCTGTCGCAGTAAGGAAAATCCTGATCTTCTTCCGCCCAAAGGAGATTCGACATAATTCTGTGCAAGTCGGGTAGGGTCAATCCGCAGCCAGCTGCCATCAACGAGGGCCTCAACCCACACATGGGCCATGGCATCGGTTACCTGATAATAGCCTCCCAGGTTGTTGTAATTTCCCCCATAATAGCCACCGACAAGTCGAGATGGCACATCGGCCATGCGCAGGAGAAGTGCAAAAGATGAAGCAAAAAACTCACAGTAGCCCCGTTTTTTGGAAAAAAGAAATGTTTCAATGGGGGCATCAGGGCCGGGAAGATCATCATTTGCGTAGGTTAAATTTTGCCTGATAAAGAATGATTTTAGCAATTCAACTCGTTCTTGCCTTGATGCCCCCTCTTTTCGTATGGCAGCAGCAGTCTCAACAAGAAGAGAGGACTCAAGAGGGGGAGTTCTCAGGTAGAACGATTCGTCAACGGTTTCCACTGTTTTCAGGGTTCCGCCAACACGGGAAGTAACATCTATTTTTGTGCTTTTATCCATGCGTCTTTTGGCCAGAAATACCAGGTCATTACTCTTCTGATGGCGTACTCCTGAAAGGGACAGAGGCAGGTCGAGGCTGAACAAAAAATTGTTATTTTGAATTGGAAGATAGAGGCTGCATTGTACTGTCTTACCTCCTGTAACGATGGATTTTTCAGAGGGAAGTTGGCTGCGGCTCCAGGTTTCATTGTCAATCGTATTGAGCACAGTTCCACGCCAATAAAGTGAGGACTGTGGAAGTGTGGGACACTGGGCTCGAAAGGCGATGTTTGTTCCTGCAGTCATGTTGGCAATACTCCCTGGCCGGACTTCATCACTGAACCCGGAAACAGCGGAAGCACCCATGTTGATGAAATGCCAGAGTGGGTGCTCTGTTCGAGGCAGGATAACGAAAAAGAGAAGCATGAGTACCAGGGAGACAACGGGAAGTATGGCGGCTGTTCTGATTATGGTGAAAAACTGTAAAACCGGAAGACGTAACCCTGGTTCCCTTGTGTAAAAGGTGAGAAGCACCAGGCCAATGGTAATGCCAAAGACCAGGAAAATCAGGGCCGGGAAAAAGACAATACTGACACTGAACATGGAGGAGCTGGCTAAGGCAAAGAGGGATAAAACAAAAATCTGTAGATAATTTCTGCCATTTTTTTCAGTGAAAAGGCGCATGCCAAAGAGAATAGCAACCATGTTGACAACCGGTTCCACGATGTTTGCGAGACTCAGTTGACTGGCGTAAAAAAGAAAAAAGGCAAGTGAAAGCACGGTCACTATATGGCCACGAAGCAGATAATGCCCCTTCAAATCAGAGCCAAAACCGCATACAAATGCCACGGGCAGGAATATCTGGGCTGGAAGGCTGAGCCAGATATAGAGTGGACCGACCGCAACAATACTCACTGAATAGGCTATGAGATTAAGGGGCTTTTGTATCTTTAGCATAACGGGCCAGTGCAGTAAGAAGGGTGTATTTGTGTTGACGTCCTGTTCCAGCAGAAAAAACAGATTCCTCCAGTCTCAGTCCCACTGGCCGATTGGAGCGGGTGAATTCATTAATGAGAAACGATGCACAACTGAGCCTTGAATCAAGGCTTGTTCCCGGGAGACTGTGCAGATCGATTTCAACCGGTTCAGCACCAGTTGAAGAAAGCTCTTTGATCTTTAAGGTATCGTGTCGGGCAGAGAGTTTCCAGTGCACCATCTTTAATGGTTCACCGCCTTGATAATCACCAATACGGGTGATGTCTCCTTCGTAGCCTTTCTGGGGAGATTCGTTTTTCATCCCGGCCTGCTGCTGGGAAAAGAATGAAAGGGCAGATCCACAAGGGAGCGGTTTTGGAAAAACAACTATGGTCTGTTCTATTGTGATGGTTCGGGATCGAATAAAAAAATTGATTGGAAAGTTTGACTGGATGCCTAGTGTATGGCGGAGATGATCACCACGCCCATTGAAGGTTACTGGAATGTTGACCTTTTTCCTGGCTCCTTTGAATAAAATGGGAATAGGCGCACTACACTGTTTTTGAAAAAGGATTTCAAGGAGAAAACTATGCATAAAACGCCTGTTGTTTTCAATGGATACCGTTAGCAGGGTTTCCACTCCGTCATAAATCTCTTCTGGAGGTTCCAGATAGATGGCGAGGTTCTTAAGATTTTGATTTCCAAGAATGCCAGAAATGGACATGAAACCCAGGAGCGCTGAAACGATCAGGTAGAGCAGGTTATTGCCGGTATTCACTGCACCGAACCCCAATATAAGGGTAATTGCAATATAGAGGCTGCCTGCCCGGGTCAGTTTCAGACGATGGGAACGGAAACGCTTTGCAGAATTGATTGTAAAACCTCCTGCTTGTTCAGGGATTCATGTTCCTGGCGCATGATCAGGCGATGGGCACCAACGGGAGTGGCAATGTATTTCACATCTTCAGGTATGACGTAATCCCGTTTTTCCAGATAGGCGGCAGCCCGGGCAGCGGAAGCCATATTGATGGCTCCACGGGTCGATATTCCTGTGAGGATAAAAGGGTGCTCACGGCTTGCCAGGGATATCCTGAAGATATAATCAACCAGTTTCTCGGAGAGGTGGATGGCCGCCACGGCGTGACGTGCCTCTTCAATTTCTTCGAGGCTGACCATGGGCTCAATTTCCATCATTTTCTTTCGAATACCACCATGACGGATAATGGCCTTTTCGAGCTCTTCCGGGGGATAGCCGATCCCCGTTGTGATCAGGAATCGATCCATTTGTGATTCGGGTAACGGGTACGTACCAATCTGTTCCACAGGATTCTGGGTGGCGATAACCATAAAGGGTTCGGGCAAAGAATAGGTCTCTCCTTCTATGGTGACTTTTCCTTCCTCCATGGCTTCGAGCATGGCACTCTGGGTTTTTGGCATGGCCCGGTTGATTTCATCGGCCAGGAGAATGTTGCTAAAGATGGGCCCTTTGATAAAACGGAATTGGCTCTTCTCCCGATCAAAGATGGAAAGCCCGGTGATATCAGAAGGAAGAAGATCGCTGGTACATTGTATGCGGCCAAAGGAGAGACCAAGGGCTCTTGCAAAAGCCAAAGCCAGGGTGGTTTTGCCAAGGCCCGGTATGTCTTCCAGGAGAAGATGCCCCTCTGAGAGCAGGGCGATGATGGCCATTTTAAGAGCGCGACTTTTTCCTTGAAGATACTTATGGGACAGCTGTTCAATTAAATTGAGTATGTTCGCCTGATGTGTCAGGTCTGGGCTCATATTTTTTCTACCTTAACTTAAGTGATAAAAATTCGTTTTCCAGCAGCAATGTCCCAAATTGTGAAACAGGCTCACAGCCACTCACATTTCCACCAAACCATAAAAAATACCCTATAATACCCCTCTAAAAAAACAACATTAAAAAGACACAGCAGGGGGAGGCAGTCAATATTCCATTACGGCCATCGCTTTCACCGTGCTTTCTGAAGAAAAGAATTGAGAAAAATGATATTTTTTGTCAGTAGTGTCGGTTAAAGTAATAAAAGCGAAGCATAATGAATGATCACAGATTGTAAGCTATTTGTGTGGCGTCTCCTATTTCTCCGTTCGATCAAATTTTGGTGGCCGGGTGGAACAGTGTTGATCATGGCATAACCTCATAGAAATACTAACATATAAAACAGCTACCCCACTCTGTTATCCCCCATATTTAATGGTAACTTTCGGTAGGGAGTAAGGAGTAAGTTATGAAAGTACGTTGGAAAATCACCCTGTTTTTATTTGTCTTTCTTGTCGCGACCTGTGTCTACGCGGGTGGAGGAGGCCATTCCTCGCAGCCGGCTGGTGGAGCCTTTCCGCCGGATTTTGCAAGTTATCAGGATGCGGATATGACCAACGTGGGCACGATTCTCAAACACCGGGTCAATCATACCCCATTCAACCTGGTCGCCACCCTCATCTTTCTGGTTGCTATCATTCACACATTTCTCAGTAGTAAGTTTCTCTACTATGCTCATAAATGGAAGGCCGAGCATCAGAAAGAGATCGAGGCAGGTCGGGAATCAGAGGACTCTACTCATCTCCTCTCGGAAATCTTTCATTTTTTAGGCGAGGTTGAGGTCGTTTTCGGCCTCTGGGCCGTTGCCCTTTGCGGTGCCGTCGTCTTTTTCTTCGACTGGCATACCTTTGTCACCTATGTTAGCGGAGTCAACTACACGGAACCAATGTTTGTCGTGGTGATCATGACCCTGGCCTCTTCCCGTCCTATTTTGAAGCTCTCGGAAAATCTCATGAGCCGCATCGCTGCGGTTTTCAACAGCACCTTGGCTGCCTGGTGGCTGACCATCATGACCCTGGGACCGATTCTCGGTTCCTTCATAACCGAACCAGCCGCCATGACCATTTCCGCGCTACTGTTGGCCCGCAAATGCTATGAGTTGCAGCCCAGCGACAAATTCAAATACGCCACCATCGCCCTTCTCTTCGTCAACATTTCAGTCGGCGGCACCCTGACTCATTTTGCCGCGCCACCGGTCTTGATGGTCGCAGCCCCCTGGAACTGGGACCTTCCCTTCATGTTTACCACCTTTGGCTGGAAGTCCGTCATTGGTATTATTATTTCAAACACCATGGTCTTTCTGCTCTTCAAAAAAGAAATTGCCGGCCTGGAAAAGAAATTCAAGATGACCCTGCTCAAGGATGAAATCAAAGAGAAGTATATCCACAGCGAATATCTAAAAAAAGACTTGCAGATGGCCGAGGAACGTATCGCTCAAGATCTCCAGCAAGAGTATAATCTTATCAAGGAGGCAGCCAGGGAATCTACTCTTACCGCCGGCTGTAGGAAGGATGATGGAGACTGCACATTGCTTGAGGAGACCTTTGAGCAGGAGTTTGAGACCCTCAGGATGCAGCAGATGAGCGTCTCAGTGCCAGGCATGCTCCCCCGGGACAAGCGACCAAAAATGAATGACCCTAACTGGGACAATCGCAGTGGGGAAGTACCTGGCTGGATCATGGCCGTCCATGTGGCCTTTATGGTCTGGACCATTGTTAATGCCCATTATCCTGCTATCTTTGTCTCCGGTATGCTCTTCTTTGTCGGCTTTGCCCATGTCACCTGGCCCTTCCAGAACACGGTTAACCTGAAACCGCCCATGCTGGTAGGCTTCTTTCTTGGCGGCCTGGTGATTCACGGTGGCTTGCAGGGATGGTGGATTGCTCCAGTGTTGGGCAGCCTGAGCGAACTCCCCCTGATGTTAAGCGCCACAGTTCTCACCGCCTTTAATGATAATGCTGCCATCACCTATCTGAGCACTTTGGTACCCGGCCTGACCGACAACCTCAAGTATGCGGTGGTAGCAGGTGCCGTTACCGGGGGTGGCCTGACCATTATCGCCAATGCTCCCAATCCGGCCGGACAGGCGATCCTGAAAAATTACTTCAGTAATGGCGTGTCTCCGATAAGGCTGTTGCTCTATGCCTTTGGGCCGACGGTCGTAATGACGCTCTGTTTTTTATTTCTCTAAGCTTATTGGATCATTTGACCGATGAAAAGTGTTGGGAACCTTAAGCAAGATTCTTTTATTCTTGTTCCGATGTCACGCATCACGGGGTGTGTAACTTATTGTTTTTTTTATGGCTTGCTGCCTGTTGGTTCATAAAGTCTTTCTTGAATGATGTGTACCCTTCACCCGGATCTATGTATAATTGGTTGTTCACGGATCGCTTTTGAAGGGCACGAACGAGTACATCTTCCACAGATGCCGCAGAAATCCGGGATCCAGGAGTGCAGATGGGTTTCAGTAAAAGGTAAATTGTTAATACGCGTAAATATTGCACCTATCCTCTGCCCGAATCCAAACTCTGTTGTTGAGCTCACCCAGGAGACTATCTATCATAAGTTTCAAAAAACATTCTGAGTGTATCAATGTTAGGTGCTTTGCCCATCTTTAATAGAAAAACAACTTAACTGTGACTCCACTTTTTTTATGGCAAGGTCACTTTGCAGCAGCTATTAAAATTCCATCACCTTACCCGGAAAAAGCCGGTCGTCTCGTAGTGAAGGCTTTCTTCGTAAGATTAGAACAAGGCAATCCGGAAAAATGGCTCAAAGAAGTAATATTACATCTGACATATACTGAAATATGAACGCAGAAGACAAGTCACAGTTGCTGGCTGAGGTGCGCTCCTTGAGGCGGCAACTGGCCAGTCGGGAAACCCTGAAAGCCAGGAATGAGCAGATAGAAAAGGCGTTACGGGAGCGTGAGGTCAACCTGCGTACTTTTATGGAGAATGCACATGGCTTTGGTGTGTACAGTGTTGCGGCTGACGATGATGAAGTATATGGAACACGGAATACTTTTGTAAGCCCTTCCATCAAAGACATACTGGGCATCGAACACCCAGAAAACAATGCCAGCTGGTTCGAAAATATTCACCCTGATGATCTGGACCGCGTTGCTGCTGCCCATCATAATGCTCTGACGGTGAGCAATGAGTTTGACCAAACCTTCCGCCTCTATCATCTGGAAAAAAAGGAATGGCGATGGATGCGAGCCATCTCTTCACTGGTCACAGTTGCTGACGGAACATCCACACGTTTCAACGGCCTGATTGTGGATGTCACGGATATCAAACGAGCAGAAGCAACTCTGAAAAAGAGTTACGAAGAGTTAGAGTTACGGGTCGCGGAACGAACGGCGGACCTTGCCAAAACCAATGAAGCGATGCGCATCGAGATTGGTGAGCGCAAGCTGGCGGAAGAGGCACTGCTGCAGAGTCAGGTAGAGCTGCGGCGTTACATCACAGCCATTGACGATATCGGTTTAGGGTTGTGTGTAATTGATGCAGATCACAGCATCCGTCTCATGAATGATACGTTAATTGGCTGGTTTGGTGAGCATCAGGGGCGCAAGTGTTATGATGTCATTATGGGCAAGGAAAGTCCATGTTCCCAGTGCCGGCTGACCGAGGTTATCGAAAGCGGGAATAAAGTCCGTTATACTCCCACCATGGGAGATGGCCGGATCTTTGAAATTGTTGCAACGCCAATCTCCAACAGTGACGGCACAATTTCCAAAATGGAGATCATCCGTGATATCACTGAACAAAAAGAGCGGGAGGAGCGAAGATTAAAGACAAGCCGGCAGAAAGAACAACTCAAAAAACTTGCCAGCCTAAAGACCATGGCTGGAGCCATTGCCCATCGTTTCAATAATGCCATGACGGGGGTGCAGGGTAATCTGCAGCTCATGACCTACTGCCTGGCCAAGGATTCTGACGAACATCAGATGGCCTCGAATGCATTACAGGCAGCCAGAGGGGCCTCTCAGGTTGGCTCCATGATGCTGAGTTATGTGGGAGAGAAGCCCCCACAACTCGAAGAAGTTTCTCTTGCTGATGTTGTCCGGGACAGTGTCACTGCATTGAAGAATACCCTCCACCAGAACAACCGATTTTCTGCTCCATTGATCCGCTTCAGATACAAGAGGTGTTAAAAAACATACTCACCAATGCTGTTGAGTCCATGGATACTGGTTCGGGGACAATCAAAATCACCTTTGGCGTTGATCATGTTACCACAGACTCTTTTCCTTTATTTTTTCAGGATAATAAGCCTCAGGAAGGAATGTATGCATTCTGCCAGATAAAAGATTCCGGCCATGGGGTGAGCCCGGAAAATCTTCAACAAATTTTTGAACCTTTTTATACTACCCGATTTGTCGGCAGGGGACTTGGTTTGGCCCTGACCGTAGGAACCATGAGGACACATCGCGGTGCCATAACCATTGAAAGCATACCAGACAAAGGGTCAACGGTCAAAATCCTGCTCCCATCGATAGTCTCGTCGCAGAAAGAAATACTCCCTGTCTCTGGGACAAGGAGTGAGACTGTGCAGTTGTCAGGAGATATTCTGCTCGCTGATGATGAACCCATTATCTTACTGGCTGTAAAAATGATGCTCGAACAGCTCGGTTTCACTGTGCATACGGCTGTAAACGGCCAGGAGGCTGTAGGCAGGGTTCGCAGACGGGACATTCGATTTTGTGCGGTTGTCCTGGATATTTTAATGCCGGAGATGGATGGTATTGAAGCCATGAAGGTAATTAGAAAGATTGACCCCACTATTCCGGTCATGCTAATCAGTGGGTATTCAAAAGATGAACTCCCTTTCCAGGAGATCCGTGAGAACCAACCGGACGCTTTCCTGACAAAACCAGTTGAACGAGCGGATATGCAAAGCACTCTTGAAATGTTACTAAAGTGATAAGAATTCACTTTCCTTTCCGAAAGAACCAAGAGAGAAACACAGCTCCAGCCACTAATCTACTCTTACTGTCTGATGACAAATCATCTTCTTGTTGATCCTGGTGAAAATCCAGAAGGATTATCTCAGCTAATGAAACATGTTGCGGATCGGCAAACTTTTGATTCGTCATATTTATCACAAGGGAATAATGCAATTGAAAGACAAGAGGCATATGGTGAGTATGTTCTAGCCCGGATTTCTCATGAACATCGTGTTTATTTAGATAAAGACGTTGCAATACAAACAGTTAAACAAGCATAAGTACTGTTGCTAAATTTACACGATGTTCACCAGAGGTCAGTCCAGACGACGTCATCTTCTGCAGTATTTTTGTAGTAAACATAGGTTACTATAGTTTTCTACAAAAAACTTTCTGATTACGTATGAAACTCAGCCAACTTCACATAGTACGAATATAATAGGCTGAAAAAACAAAAGAATCGCAAGAAAACTATGGTAATGTCATCCCCG
>JGI10211J34971_10000124_pt1 | contig 58846 bp, 59 predicted proteins | sample Etolagsediment_FD_34971 | JGI IMG/M metagenome (IMG submission 34971) | reverse complement strand
TGTAATCATCCGATGGCTCGCCTTCATTGGCAGTGAGGAGATAACGACCATCCGGTGAAAATGCCAGATTGTCGGGGAGTGCGCCTGTTTCGTAGGTGGCGAGCAATGAACCATTACTATCAAACAGTTTGACCATTCCAGCCGCATCAGCTGGCTTGACCTTGATGGATGCTGCGATGAGGTCTCGATGAACGGCAACTGCTGTGACGTCTCCGCCGTCTAAATCAAAAGGACTCATCAACGACAACGCTGATGGTGTCGTTATCGAGATCCGCTCAATGGTACCTGTCTCAGAAGCCGTGACCACGAGACTCTGCGATGCAGCATGATAGCGCAGCATTTCTGCGTAGCCTTCACCCTGACCTATTTGGATTTCACCAATTGGTTGAATGTCGAGAGCGGAGGCTGGGAATGACGTGAGAAGAGCTAGGCTCGAGGCAAAAGCAGATAGCCGAACTTGGTTGAAGGAAATCATGCATGACTCCGTTAAGTAAAACACTCAGAGTAATGATGGAATGTGACGAATCCTTGTCATTCGTGTGAACTTTTGATGTTGTCGCCCGAGGCGGGCTTTTGGCCGTTTGAAAAATCATGGTGGGCCCGGCAGGACTCGAAGCTGCGACCAAGGGAATATAAGCCCCCTGTTATTATTGAATTAATCTCTGAACGCTACGTATTCGTCGACGTTAATCTGAATTATCTGTTGTAGCAGATGTGTAGCAAAAAAATGTAGGCCACTCCTCAATCAATTACCGGGGGCGTCTAAAAGGTCTTTAAGTTATCAGCAGTACCTGCTCAGATTTGCAAAAGGGTGGTTTCAAAAGTACGTTTACGCAATAAACCAGTTTAAAAACTATACTGGTCTGGTTTATGCCAGTGTTTTAGATTTGGTCATAAGCCTAAAAGCTTTGGAATCAAGAAAGGATTATCCTGATCTCTGGGCTGACTCAATAGAGCTAGGCTGCGGATCAAATAAGAAAAAGGGAGATAACGATGATTACTGCAACCTATGCCTCCCTGCTCGCTCTAGTGCTTGTCACTTTATCTTTCAGGGTAATCGCGCTTAGGGGGATGCCAGCATTTAAGTGGTTCGCCTTTGGCAACAACGGTGAAGATGGACTTCAAAGAGCCATAAGAGCTCACGGTAATCTTATTGAATACGCACCTATTTTTTTGATTTTGATGTTGATTGCGGAAATGGGTGGATTAAAAGCGAACGCCCTTCATAGTTATGGGGTGGTATTTTTTGTCGCTAGATTGATGCACGGATATTGTTTCGGATTCTTAAAGCACAGCATGGTGTTACGAGTAGGAGGCACCTCGCTAACGTTGTTTTCTATCCTTGGGTTGGCAATTCTTGTATTGATACGCTACAGCGGCTAATCAAAGTTGCTTAAAAAGATTTCGAGATACCAGCGTCATCAGGAGTAACTTCGGTCGTGAAAATAAAATTTTGGGAGCAAACGTTTACTCGAACCATTCAATCAACAGAATCGGATTATCACAGGGGTTTGATGCAAGCATTTCCGGGCTGTGTATCTATTGGAGACCCAATACGTATCGACTGGCGAGACGTGATAGTGGAAATCAGGCTAAGGCACCTACCTGATTTTTCTGTCGGTCTTGTTGTCCTCCCAATGCTTGAGGCCAAGTGGGAATTTGTAAAGGGTCTAGAAAATCGTCAGCGAGAACTGCTAGCAAAAGCCGATCTGTCGATGCAAAGAGGTCTTGGCTAGACAGCTCTCATAGAACGAAGTCTGTCACCCATGAAAGCGTTAGGGAAACTGGTCAGACTCAAAAAGGGTGATCTTGGAACGAGAAGAGATGAGTTTCGTTTAATCATTCTGAAACAAACTATCAAATATCCTCAATGAAACAATAAAACTGCAAGGAGAACTTCATGGCTCAATTTATGGTCACCGCTACATATACAGACTCTGCACTCGCAGGTATGGCAAACAATCCACACAACAGAGAAGAGGCGATTAGCAAGATACTCTCAGCTCTTAATATGAGCCTAGAAAGCTTGCATATGACGCTAGGCGGAAAACTTTTCATGGTAGTGTCAGGAACAGCTGAAGCCGCTGGCTCGCTGATGATCGTCGCTGGCGCCTCTGGTTCGGTCACTGATATCACTGTCGATGAAGTGTTCCCAGCCGCCGATCAAATGGATTGGATGCAATCCGCTTCTGCAGTAATGGGAGCATACAAGCCCGCAAATGCATGACAAGGCGGCCCGCTAATCAGCGGCTGGTCGAGGAGAAGACGTATGTCTGGGCACACAAATGTTGTCCGCTTCAGAGTAAAAGCAGGTCAGCAGGACGAGTTCGAGCGAATTTTCAAAGCCGCTGACAAGTGGGACGGGATGTTGATGCATGTTTTAGCCAAGACGGGTGAGCAAAGTTATGTTGCTTACGGGCTTTGGGAGAGTGAAGAGGACATGCAGAATGCGATGCCACAGATGATCTCATTGCTCGACAGTTCTCGACATCTCATGGAGGAATTGTCACCAGAGCTTGGGGTCACAGACCCTGTCTCTGGCACCGTCGTGTTCGAGGTGTAGAATAAAAAAAGGACTGGTTTTACCCAGTCCTTTTCCGACTCTAGTTCAATCTGATCTAATTGCCATTAGCCGCAATAGAGCTCTAATGCCAAGATAACCTTAAGTCTGCTTTCGCAGTCCTGTTTTACCCTTTAACTAAAGGCTCATGAATCGTCGCGTGACTGACCTCAAGTCTTTCGCCAACCTTCCGTTTCCGGTTCAGATGACATGGTCAGTATCGTTGACCCCAAAATTAAAATCCACTGATTTTTAGTCGTATCTTATTGATGCATAACAATATTTTTATCATACTAAAAATCTTTGCAAACGATTTCAGAGGGTTAAGCGCATATTAAGAGCTATGGTGTAATGATACATGACCAACCCATTGAATTGAAAATTCCCATTATTGAAATCTAGTTGACATGGCTTTGGTGAGAATTCGGCTACTTTATTCAGCAAGAGCAAAGCGATGAAGTTTTGAGTTATCCAATACGAGGTTCTGGTTGTTGTGAGTCACAGTCTTCATTCTTTTGAAATGAAGGGTCAGGGCAATACACGAGAGTTCTTTATCCAGTTAAAAACGAGAAGGCTATTTACCAGCGTTTATATGTATGTTTTAGCATAATGAAGGTGTTAGATTAAGGATGAAAAGACTTAAATAATTGATGAGTAAATCTAAAATAGTAATAAGAGACTTAATATGGCAACGTATGAATGTGATGCTTGTGGAATGGCGGTCAATGCCTCGTGTGCTAAGTGCGATGTTCCATTAGTCGATGGTTCATTGACTCTTGATGACGGCACTGTAGTTCAAATTTCCAAATGCCCTGAGTGTGAAGGAAAAATCAAGAGCCCACAGTGTTGTGGTGCTGATATGGTCGCTGACTAATCCAAGAAACTCCTAGGACACCTGAGGGAATCAGAAGCATTCGGCTGTTGCAGGATCCAAATCCCTTTTTAACAACGGTTTGAGTTGGTGGGCCCAGCAGGACTCGAACCTGCGACCAAGGGATTATGAGTCCCCTGCTCTAACCAACTGAGCTATAGGCCCACGATAGGCGCGAAATATTACACAAAACACCGTGTTCGCGCATCAAACGCGTTGACAAAAATATTTTTCCTAAGTGATTGACGTTCGTTGCAAAAATCCTAATATTTGCGATTCCGAGCGTGAGCGGCGTCTATGACCACCGAACGCAACGGATTCTTAGGCGCAATGTTGAGGATCTGTGGCGATTGCCCTCCGCGTGCACTGGTTGCTCTTGGATCGATCCCCCAGACGTCTAGGATGGTCTCAGGTTTGCTGAGTGGATTGATTTAACGAGGACATGCGTATCATGAGTCGTTTTTTAGTGTTCGCGCTGTTGCTGATTGCAGGGTCTGCATCTGCCCAAGGCGTTGTAAATATTTATAACTGGTCTGATTACATCGCAGAAGACACCATCGCGAAGTTTGAAGAAAAAACAGGCATCAAAGTCAATTACGACGTATTTGATACCAACGAGCTTCTTGAAGCTAAATTACTAGCGGGTTCCTCTGGATACGACGTCGTTGTGCCAACAGGTAACTTTTTAGAACGCCAAATCCAAGCGGGTGTTTTCCGCAAACTTGATCGATCAAAACTGAGTAATCTGGCCAATATGGATGCAGATATCATGCGGATTGTTGAACAGCATGATCCAGCAAATGCGCATTCTGTTGTGTATATGTGGGGAACGACCGGGTTCGCTTACAACACGAAAGCCATCCAAGAGCGCATGCCGGAGGCGCCCGTATCGAGCTGGGCGATGGTATTTGAGCCAGAGATTGTGTCTCAGTTTGAAGATTGTGGTGTTGCCATTCTTGAATCTCCGACAGATATCTTGGCGTCAGCAAAGCATTACCTTGGCTTGGATCCAGCCAGTGAATCTGCTGACGACTTGAAGCAAGCCGAAGATTTGCTCATGAGTGTGAGGCAGTACATTCGCTACTTCCATCCATCGCAATACATCAACGATTTGGCCAATGGAGATATCTGTTTGGCTGTTGGATATTCTGGAGATCTTTTGCAATCTCGTGACCGCGCAGCTGAAGCCAATAACGGCGTCGAGATCGAGTATGTGATTCCTGAAGAGGGTGGGGTCGTCTGGTTTGATTTGATGGCAATTCCAGCTGATGCGCCGAATGTCGACGAGGCGCATCAATTTATTAACTTCATCATGGATGCGCAGATTGCCGCCGATATTACAAATTACGTGTTTTATGCGAATGCGAACGCAGCCTCCACCGAATTGGTTGATGCTGAAGTGACTTCAGATCAGGGAATCTACCCCAGTGATGAGGTGAAAGCAGGCTTGTTTGCGATGAAGGCTTTCAGTTCCCGGTATGATCGCATCATGAACCGTACATGGACGCGGATTAAAACCGGTCAATAAGTCAATTGTTCGGCCGGGATTCTCCGGCCGTCCTCTCAAGAGGAAACCCGATGTCTTCCAATCCATCAATGGTGAAAAAGTGGCTTGACCCAGAAGCAAAGCCCTTTCTTGAATTCCGTGGTGTGACGAAGTCATTCGACGGTATTCCAGCGGTCCGTGACGTCAATCTAGCGATTTATCAGAATGAACTCTTTTGTTTGCTCGGCGGTTCGGGCTCTGGAAAGACGACTCTCTTACGAATATTGGCCGGTTTTGAGTCGCCGACGGAAGGGTCCGTTTGGATTGATGGTGTCGACATCACCAATGTTCCCGCGTACGAGCGGCCGGTCAATATGATGTTTCAGTCGTATGCACTCTTTCCACACATGAGTGTTTTTGACAATGTCGCTTATGGTTTGAAGCGGGACGGCCTGCCCAAGTCCGAGATTGCTGTGCGGGTGAGTGAGCTCCTCGAGTTAATTCGCCTTTCAGCATTCGCAAACCGAAAGCCTGATCAACTGTCTGGCGGTCAGCGCCAGCGTGTTGCATTGGCTCGTGCACTCGCAAAGCGTCCGAAGGTTCTTCTTTTAGATGAACCCTTGGGAGCATTGGATAAGAATCTCAGAGAAGATACACAGCTTGAATTAATCAAGATTCAAGAGTCACTCGGGATGACCTTTATCGTCGTGACACACGATCAGGAAGAAGCCATGACTTTGGCGACACGGATTGGTGTGATGGATGAGGGCTATCTTGTTCAAACTGACGAGCCGCATACGATCTATGAGTATCCTAATTCAGCCTATGTCGCCGACTTTATCGGCGATATCAATCTTTTTGAATGTGTCGTGACCGACAATGAGGCTGGGGAGTTGAGCCTTTATGCATCGCAACTTGACACAGCCATTGAACTTGACGGTCCGGTCACGGGTGCAGTGAATCAGACGTTGTGGTACGCGGTCCGCCCTGAAAAAATGCGCTTAACGCGAGATCCATCTGACGCCGTGAACGCGCTGAAGGGTGTTGTTCATGAAATCGCGTATCTCGGTGATTTTTCCGTTTATTGGGTCGATCTTGACTGTGGACCTCGTGTCCGTGTGAGTCGACCCAATATCAGTCGCTTGGACGACTTTGCTGAAGCCTGGGGTGAAGAGGTCTGGATCACCTGGGACGGGTCCGCTGGCGTGGTGTTGAGCCAGTAATGCGGGTCGTGAGAAGGCTCAATACATTGAGGCGGGATTGGCTGTCTTGGATCCCGACTGTGTGGTTGGGGGTATTTTTCCTGATCCCATTTTTGGTGGTTTTGAAAATCTCACTGTCAGAAGCAACGATTGCAATGCCCCCTTACTTGCCAATCTTTGAATGGATCGAAGGCAGCCTTCTTGAGATTCGTCTGGATTTCGGTAATTACCTTTTCCTCATCGATGATCCGCTCTATGGCGCAGCCTATGTCGAGTCGGTCAGGATCGCTTTGACCGCGACAATCATCACATTATTGATTGGGTATCCGATGGCTTACGTGATTGCCACAGCTCGTGAGCCCCGGCGGACGCTGCTACTGCTATTGGTGATTCTGCCCTTTTGGACGTCATTTTTGCTTCGAGTGTATGCATGGATCGCCATCTTAAAAACTAATGGGCTGTTGAATGGGTTGCTGATGTCCTTGGGCGTGATTTCGGAGCCTCTGGTCATCCTTCAGACAGATGTCGCTGTGTACATCGGAATCGCGTACACCTATTTGCCGTTCATGGTTTTACCCTTATACGCGTCACTATCGAAACTTGATCGAACGCTTCTTGAGGCAGCAGAAGATTTGGGGGCGACGCCGTGGATTAGCTTTCTCACGGTGACCCTTCCTCTGACCCTTCCGGGAGTGGTGGCTGGATCCTTACTAGTTTTCGTGCCGGCGATCGGTGAGTTTGTCATCCCCGCGCTATTGGGCGGGAATGACACCTTGATGATCGGAAAAGTACTTTGGAATGAGTTCTTCGCCAATCGCGACTGGCCGATTGCATCGGCGGTCGCGATCATGATGTTGTTTGTCATTGTTGGGCCATTGATGTGGCTTAACCGAATGAATGCGCAGCACGAGGAGGCAAACTCGTGAAGCTGTCGCGATACACGTTCCCCGTCATGGCTTCAGTCGGTTTTGGGTTTCTGTATTTTCCGATCTTGATTCTTGTGATTTATAGCTTCAATGAATCGAAATTAGTCACTGTCTGGGGTGGGTTTTCCGCCCGTTGGTATCTTGAGTTGTTTCAAGATCCACAAATTCTTGATGCTGCGACATTGAGTCTTCAGATCGCTGCAGTCAGTGCAACCATTGCCTTAATACTAGGGGTGGCTGCGGCCATGACTCTTGTCCGCTTTCGCTGGTTCCGAGCGCGCACTTGGCTGGCTGGGATGGCTGCGGCGCCGCTGGTCATGCCCGAAGTAATTACAGGCCTCTCATTGCTGTTACTCTTTGTCGCGCTCGATCATTGGCTGGGATGGCCTTCTGGCCGTGGAGTGACAACTATTATTCTTGCACATGCCACCTTTGGGATGGCGTTCGTCACGGTGATTGTCCAAGCCCGCCTGCGCGATATGGACCGGACTCTTGAAGAGGCTGCGATGGATTTAGGAGCAAGACCCATGACGGTCTTTTTGACTGTGACGCTTCCAACCATTGCTCCTGCTTTAGTTGCGGCTTGGCTTCTCGCATTTACGCTATCGCTTGATGATTTGGTGATCGCAAGTTTTGTGTCAGGTCCAGGTTCATCAACTCTACCGATGGTGGTCTTTTCGAAAGTCCGACTCGGAATTAGTCCAGATATTAATGCATTGGCGACCTTGATGATCTTGATCGTGGGTTTAGGGGGTGTCGTTGGGTTTTGGCAGATGCGCCGGTCAATCAACCGGCGCCCCGTCTAGTCTAAGCCTGACGGCGTTGAATCTCGGAGGTGTCTTCCAGATCAATAATGACTGGAGGTGCGATACCATTGAAGTGGCAAGCTGTAGCGATGCTATAAGCTCCGATTTCATGAATCACGATCACGTCCCCAAGAGACAGTTCTGGAAGGCTGTCATGGTCACCAAATCGGTCGACGCTATCGCACGTTGGTCCCGCGAATACTGCAGATGAAAGGTCGCCACCTTCTGTATAAATGGTCATCGGGTAGTTGATGTGATCAAAAATTCGACCTGATTGAGCACCATACACGCCATCATCGAGGTAGTACCACCACGCTTCATCCTGCCGTTTCGAGCGACCGATCACACGCGATACCAGAGTCATGCTTGGTGCGGAAATTGCGCGACCCGGCTCTGCCATGAGCTGAATGTGTGCAGGAACTTGTTCCATGGCTTCACGGATTGGTTTGCAAAATGCATCAAAATCGACCGCGTGATTTGAGTAATTCGCTGGGAATCCACCCCCGATGTCAATGCGCTCAATCGTGGCAATTCCCTCTGAAGCTGCGTCACTCGCAATTTCGAGACAGCGAAGAAGAGCAATACGATGTGTATCTGCACTCTTCGCTTGTGATCCCACATGGAAGCAAAGTCCATCAATCACGATTCCCATTTGCTTTGCGACAGCCATGATATGAAGAGCATCCTCTGGCTGTGCTCCGAATTTCCGAGATAAATCAATTGGCGCGTCGGGCGCGACAAAAGCAAGTCGCAACATCACAGTGATGTCATGACGGTATGGGGCGACTTTCCAAAGCTCGTCTAGGTTATCGATCACAAACGAACGAACACCAAGCTGTACCGATGTTTCGAGATCATGCTCGGTTTTAATCGGGTGAGTGTGGATCATACGGCTCGTTGGAACCCCGAACGGAAGAAGTGCCTGAATCTCCGGAGCACTGGCTACATCAAATGAAGCCCCTTCGTTAACCAGAGTTGCCAACAACGAATGATAGGGATTCGATTTGACGGCGTAATACAGCGTGACGTTTGGCAATGCCTGTTGTAATGCACGCCAAGTGTCGCGAACGCGATTGGGATTGAAAAGCAGTGCTGGTGAATTACCACCAGTCTGCGCCAGCCAGAAGTCACCCTCTGATCGTGGTCGAATGGTTGTCAACACGGATCGTCTCCAAATTTGTCTTCGTCGCTCAGACACGTCTAGACAAACTCAGACGCCGGGTCACAAACGCATAAATATTTCCAAGTGGTTTTGTGTAATGTGCGCGCATTTTCAATCTTTTTTTTTGAAAAGCAATAGGTCCTGAAAAATATTTTTCTGACTAGCATTTGGCTTGAGCAGACCGACTTCTTGAGCCCGTTCGATCTGCATAACAACGGCTCTTGCGCTTTATGGTAATTTGCAACGTGGGGCAGATTCGTTAACACGAATTTCGCGCTCAATCCTACAAATCTCTTGGCTCATTTGGGCTTCTAAAGTCATTTCATTAAGGTGATTAAATGCGGATAACAGCAATTTACGATTCGGTCGAGTCCATCGCGTCAGACATCCAAAACGCGTACATCAATTTTTCTCAAATGACCTGTTCGGTTGTGGCTGTTGTGACTGATCAGATCGTCGATGGCCGACCCGTGGTCGGATTTGGCTTTAATTCCAACGGTCGATACAACGCGTCAGGAATTTTAAAAGACCGATTGATTCCTCGTTTGCTTGAAGCCAATCCTGACGATCTGATCGACAGTGAGGGTTTTCTTGATCCCCACTTGGCTTGGGATGTGATGATGCAAAACGAGAAGCCAGGTGGTCATGGCGAGCGTTCAGTCGCTGTTGGCGTGTTGGATATGGCATTGTGGGATGCGAGAGCAAAAATGCAGAATCGGCCTCTCTACCAACTCTTGGCTGAGCGAGCTCAGCGAACTCCTGATGATCAGGTTTGGGTTTACGCAGCCGGTGGGTATTACTACCCCGGAAAGGATATCGTCGGCCTTCAAGACGAGTTTCGTCAGTATCTTGATTTGGGCTACACCGTTTGCAAAATGAAAATCGGTGCAGCCAGTCTCGGGCATGACTGTGATCGGATTGAAGCCGCACTTCAAATTGTTGGTGAGGGTAACCTCTGTGTCGATGCCAATGGTCGATTTGATCGAGAAACAGCGCTCGCGTACGCAGATGCGATCCAGCAGTACAATTTATTTTGGTATGAGGAGGCAGGGGATCCCTTGGATTTTGATATCCAGGCGGCACTGACAGACGCTTATGCGTTACCCACAGCAACTGGTGAAAACTTATTCTCGCACCAAGATGCGCGAAACTTGCTTCGCTATGGAGGAATGCGTTCGGAGGTGGATTACTTACAATTTGATTGCGCGCTTTCCTACGGTCTCGTTGAGTATTACCGGACGCTGGATGTTCTGGCGGATTATGGGTGGTCACCGAGGCGTGTTGTCCCCCATGGTGGCCATCAGATGTCGTTGCATCTCGCGGCGGGCCTCGGACTCGGTGGCAATGAATCCTATCCTGGTGTCTTTCAGCCCTTCGGTGGTTTCTCCGATGAGTTAACAATTGAAGCAAGTTACGTCGGACTGCCGAATTCTCCCGGCCTTGGTCTTGAGAATAAGGCGAATTATCGCAAGATGCTGAAGGATGCCTTCGGGGATCGACTGGCGTTGGCTTAAGACAAGGCCCGATTCGATTCTTGCCTTGAATGCACTGGCGTAAGGATGTGCGGTCGCTAGGCAAGTTGGGCAGATCCCGGCTAAAGAATCGCGAGTCGGTCTGCCAGTTCAATGATTGAGTCAGCCTCGAGACTCCATTGACCAGTCGCTCTTAAGTCCTGTTGTTGATTTGGCCCATGTTCGGTCGGCCGTCTGACAAAGGCTGTTTGCATCCCAGCATTTTGCGCGGCCTGCAAATCTGAATTGTGCGCGGCCACCATCATGCATTCTGCTGGTTTGAGTTGAAGTGCTGAGCATGCTCTGGAGTATGATTCAGGCGCCGGCTTGTAGGTTCTGACAACTTCAGATCCCAGGATGACATCCCACGAATACCCATTGTATTTGGCAAGGTTAACCGCGAGCGCAATATGACCGTTGGACTGAGAGGCACAAATGAACTCCTTTTTCAGTCGTTCAATACCGCTGACACTGTCTGGCCAACAGGGAAGTCGGTGCCAGGCTTTGGTGAGCCAATTAGTTTGGTTCTCATCGCCAAGGTCGAATTCAAACTCCTTGGACAGTTTGACAAGGTTTTCAGCATGTAAAGTGTCTAGGTCGACGTAACCGCGACGACCAGATCGCACCGGTTCCATGGACGGTTGATACTCGGCACGCCAAGCATCGGCGACTGATTCGGGATCTGTGTTGCTGGGATGGGTTTGAAAATGGATCGCCAGATCTCGAGCGATGCCCGATCGCCAGTCCACGACTGTGCCAAACACGTCAAACAACAACGCCTTCGGCTTCACCCACCTCGCTCCATATGCGCCAACAGATCATGAAAGCGTTCGCCCTGAATCATCACGTGCTGTCTCGAGATTCGATCTGCTTGGTCAGCATCGCCTGCTTCAATCGCCTCAACGATCTCGAAATGCTCGCCCAGCGACTGAGGCATCCGGCCGCGAACACGAAGTTGAAGTCGTCGAAATGACTGCAATCGTCGTCGTAAGGAGCGCGTCTCATTGGCAAGAAAGCTATTCCCACATGCGATGTAGATGCACTCATGAAAGTCCACGTTTTTGTGGTAGTACAAATCGCTGTCATTGGCTTTGATGGCGTCTTCGCAGCCTACGTTAGCGGCCTTGAGTTCAGCGAGCTGTTCGTCGCTGATTCTTCGAGCGGCCAGTCGCGCGCACATCCCCTCGAGCTCACTCATCACCTCGAACATTTCGACCATGTCGCGAAGGGATGGTGCTTTGACGAAACACCCACGTTTTGGAATCTGTGTGGCGAGCCCTGAGCCCACTAATTGCAATAATGCTTCGCGCACCGGAGTGCGGGAAACTTCAAATCGTTCAGCCAGTGAAGCCTCGTCGAGCTTGGCCCCATCTTTGAGCTGACCGGTTGCGATTTGTTCTTCGACCCCTTGAAAGACTCGGGTGGCGGCTCGACTACTCATAATGTGAAACTCGTTGCATCTTATTTTTGTATACGATAATTTCTACACAGCATACATAAATATGCAAGCCGGAATAACCCATAACAATCGGCAGGAGCCTGAAATGAAAGTAAAAGCCCTTGTAACCGCTGCGATCGGTGCAGCATTGATGAGTTCAGTCGCAAGTGCGGCAGAGCTGCGTCTCTCCCATCAATGGTCAACTAAAGATGTTCGTCACAAAGTGGCTGAGATCGTTGCAAACCACGTCAAAGATGCCAACGTTGATTTGGAAATTAAGATTTTCCCGTCAAAATCATTGTTTAAGCCTCGTGAGCAATATAAACCCTTGTCTCGCGGACAACTGGATATGACAGTCCTGCCATTATCCTACGCAGGTGGTCAGCAACCATCTTATAACCTGACGTTGATGCCAGGTCTGGTGAAAAATCACGATCACGCAGCGCGTCTAAACTACTCTCCCTTTATGGATGCAGTGCAAGAAAAAATGGCTGAAGACGATGTCATGGTTCTTGTGCACGGTTACCTAGCCGGTGGTTTCGCTGGCAAGGACAAATGCCTCTCGAACCCATCCGATGTCAAAGGGATTCAGATGCGTGCCGCTGGTAAATCGTTTAATCAGTTGTTAGCGGGTGCTGGAGCTTCAATTGCTTCCATGGCATCGTCTGAAATTTATAACGCCATGCAAACAGGTGTTCTGGATGGAGCCAACACATCATCTTCATCGTTTGTTTCGTACCGGATCTACGAACAGGTGAAATGCTACACCCCAGCAGCTGAGCAAGCGTTGTGGTTTATGTATCAGCCGCTACTGATGAATAAATCAACTTTCGATGGCCTCAACGATGCGCAAAAGAAAGCGTTACGTGAAGGCGCGAAAAAAGCGGAAACCTTTTATCTAGCAGAAGCGAAGAAAGAAGACGCAGAGTCTGTTCGCGTGTTCAAAGAAGCTGGCGTTCAAATCAAAGAAATGACCAAAGATGAGTTCCAAGCTTGGCAAGATCTTGCAAAGCAAACAGCTTATAAAGAATTCGTTGCCGGTTACCCCGAAGGACAGCGCTTTCTCGATCTCGCACTTGCGGTCGAGTAATTCAAGTATCGCCCGGTCGTAAGACCGGGCATTTCCAGGACAATGAACATGCAGGCATATATCCGTACAGTGAATGCAGTTTCACAAACGGTAGGGGTGATTGCGGCCGGAATGATCGTGATTGCTGTTGCGATCACTTGCCAAATGATCTTCATCCGCTACTTCTTAAACGGTTCAACGATCTGGCAAACCGAAGCCGTCATCTACCTCATGGTTGGTGCGACACTGCTTGGATTGCCTTACGTGCAAAAGTTAAAAGGCCACGTCAATGTCGATTTGGTCCCGATGCTTTTACCGCCTGTGGCAAGGAAGTTACTGATGATTGCGAGCTATTTGGCAGCAGTCGCGATCCTTGCTGTCATGACTTACCACGGATGGGAATTAGTTCACATTTCTTATGCCCGCGGATGGGTGTCTGAGACAGTCTGGGGCCCCCCATTGTGGATTCCATACCTTGCGATGCCGATTGGGTTTGGCCTTTTTGCACTGCAGTTGCTGGCGGATCTTTTTGAGACATTGCAGACCCCAGCGGAAGACATCGTTATCGAAGGGAGCGGCCACTAATGGATCCATTGTTATTAGGTGCGATTGTCGCGGCTGTTACGATTTTTATTTTGTTTTCAGGGATTTCAGTCGCCAATGGGTTATTGGTTGTCTCTGCACTTTTCCTAATGATTTTTGATGGATTCGGCTCACTGGAATTAATCCCAGAAGTCCTGTTCGGTAAACTCGATAATTTCGCGTTGCTATCAATTCCGATGTTTATTTTGATGGGTGCTGCGATTGCGTCGACCAGAGCTGGCGCTGATCTATACGAAGCTTTGGACCGTTGGTTGACCCGTATTCCCGGTGGGTTGGTTGTTTCAAATCTTGGGGCATGTGCGCTTTTTGCTGCGATGTCTGGCTCATCTCCTGCGACTTGCGCAGCCATTGGGAAAATGGGTATCCCCGAGATGCGCAAGCGGAACTTTCCAGATGGCGTCGCGGCCGGTTCGATCGCAGCAGGCGGAACCCTCGGGATTCTGATCCCACCGTCGATCACGATGATCGTTTACGGGATTGCCACAGAAACATCGATCGGACGACTGTTTTTAGCCGGCGTTCTGCCTGGACTGATGTTGGTCGGCCTTTTCATGGCCTGGTCTATCTATGCGACCTGGCGTGAAGGTGGTATCGATGCGTTGGCTGGACGGACGTTTACCTGGAAAGAGAAGTTTGAAGTCCTCCCACGCGTGATTCCCTTTTTATTGGTGATTCTCGGCGTTCTTTATGCATTGTATGGAGGTGTTGCGACGCCTTCAGAGACAGCAGCTGTCGGCGCGCTTTTGTGCCTAGGGCTTGCCATTATTATTTACAGGATGACAGACCTGTCTTTGGTCTGGGTGATGCTGCGCGACGCAACCAAAGAGTCAGTCATGATTCTGTTTATTATTGGGGCGGCCGGTGTCTTCTCATACATGTTGTCGAGTCTGTTTATCACCCAAGCGATCGCTGAGTGGATCGGTACACTGGATGTGAACCGTTGGGTATTGATGTTGTACGTCAATGTGTTTTTGTTAGTGGCTGGGTTCTTCTTGCCTCCGGTCGCTGTGATCCTAATGGCCGCACCCATTTTGATGCCGATTATTTTGGGTGCAGGCTTTGACCCTTATTGGTTTGCTGTCGTTCTCACGATCAACATGGAGATTGGTTTAATTTCTCCACCTGTCGGACTCAATCTATATGTGATCAACGGGATTGCGCCTGAAATCCCGCTGAAGACGATTCTTAAAGGATCGCTTCCTTACGTTGCCTGTATGGTGGTGGCGATTCTGATTTTGTGCTTGTTCCCAGGGATTGCCACTTGGCTGCCTGATGTACTGATGGGAACTGCAGTCTCATGAGCGCGCGCTATCGAATTGGCCAAATTGTCCCCAGTTCTAACGTCACGATGGAAACCGAGATTCCAGCATTATTCCGTGCTCGTGAGTTAATTTACGATGATCGGTTCACTTTCCACTCCAGCCGGATGCGGATGAAACAGGTCACCAAAGAAGAGTTGGCCGCGATGGATCGTGATAGTGATCGGTGTGCATTGGAGTTATCGGATGCCTCGGTGGATGTCATGGGCTATGCCTGCCTGGTTGCGATCATGTCGATGGGGCTTGGATATCACCGGGAGAGTCAAGCGCGACTGCATCAGGTGACGCGTGACAATGGTCATCCATGTCCTGTGGTCAGCTCTGCTGGAGCCTTAGTTGAGGGTCTTTCTGCATTACGAGCTCAACGAATCGCATTAATTACTCCCTACCGGAAACCGTTGACCGATTTAGTCTGTCAGTATTTAGAATCGGAAGGGTTTGAAGTCTTAGACGCGATCAGTCTTGAGATTCCAGATAACCTCGAAGTTGCGCGCCGGGACCCAATGGCGCCAGTTGATCTTGTTGATCGTCTCAATCTCTCGAATGTAGACACCTTAGTGGCCTCAGCCTGCGTACAGATGCCCTCGCTTCCGGCAGTGGCACACCTACAAGCGAAAACGGGCGTTCCAACATTATCTGCCTCCGTGGCAACAAGCTATCGGATGATGCGCGAGCTGCAGTTGGACACGCAAATACCAGGTTTTGGTGCGTTATTTGAGTGAGCAGATCATGATGGCGACGGGAATCAAACAGTGGATTCAGCAAGTAACCGATCGAGCGCTTGAGATCCTGGATCTGAAATCTGAGGGCATCCCTCTCGATGATCTGATCTCACAGTGTCATGCGGTATTGTCCCGTCGCGGCGAAGCCACCGGACTGGCTTTGGCTGGCTCTGTGGTGGCCTCCTGGCAGGCGCTTGAATCCAATCAGCATCTGTCGTTCTTTCAGGCACTGATTGCAGAGTTTGGCCCCGATCAAGAACGGCTCGAGCAAGCAATTGCTGACTATCAAAAGAATGTTGACGATGTCAATGTGATGCGATTGCATCAGGCCGCTGAGGCAAAGCGTCAAGAACTTTTTCGGCGAATCAATGCAGCGCCAAATGGCCTGCAAACACTCATTTTGATGCGCGAGGCGTTGCGTCGATTATTGCGTGAACATCCTGAGATGAAACCGATCGATCAGGATCTGGTGCATTTGTTTACCTCTTGGTTCAATAAAGGCTTCTTAAGACTTGAACGGATTGACTGGCAAACACCAGCAGCGGTTTTAGAGAAGCTGATCCAGTATGAGTCGGTACATGAGATCCAGGGATGGGATGACCTGCGTCGGCGCCTTGCCGAAGATCGGTTGTGCTTCGCCTATTTTCACCCTGTGATCCCGGATGAGCCTCTGATTTTTGTCGAAGTTGCTTTGGTCCAGGGAATGTCGGATGCGATAGCGCCATTGTTGGATTCGCCGCCCGCGCCACCGATTGCTGCTGATACCGCGGTGTTTTATTCGATTAATAATTGCCAACCGGGCCTTGCCGGGGTCAGTTTCGGTAATTTGCTGATCAAGCAAGTGGTTTCCGTGCTTCAGGCCGAGCATCCGCGCTTGAAGCGTTTTGTCACGCTTTCTCCGATTCCTGGGTTACGTCTCTGGCTTGAAACCGAAGGCCGTGAGTTTTTACACCGATTTGAATCATCAGATGATGAGACGGCTCTAAAATCGATTGTTGCTCAGTATTTGACATCAGGGCACGGGGCCAAACTGAAGGATCCAGTGGCTCGGTTTCACCTAGGTAACGGCGCAACACTGGAACGAATCAATGCAAACGCGGACCTCAGTAGTCGAGGTCAGCAGCAAAGTTTTGGATTCATGGTGAACTACCTCTACGAGCTCGACGACATCGTCCGAAACCATGAACAGCTGATGGAATCCGGTCAAATAGCGACGTCGAAAGACGTGCAGCAATTATTAAAAAAAACGAGAAAACATCAATTAAAGGAATTGTCCCATGACGCATAATGTTTTTGCGGCTATTCAGACGAATCTGAAGCACCACGCCGAACGCACTTTGTTGACCATTCCGAATGGACGGCAACTCACCGGGTCAGATCTTGATCGTGAATCTGCAATTTTAGCGGGTGCGCTGATGGGGCTCGGCCTTGAGGCCGGCGATCGAGTCTCAGCTCAGATCGAAAAAGGCTGGATGAATGTTGTGCTCTATTTAGCGGTGTTGCGGTCTGGAGCCGTGTATTTACCGTTGAATTCCGCCTATACCAATAGCGAAATTGAATACTTTGTGACGGATGCAGAATCCAAACTGCATATTTGCAGCTCGGATCGTGCCGAGCACGTGGAGTCCTTGCGGTCACAAATCCCAGAATTACAGGTCTTAACCTTGGATCATGAGAGCGGGACGTTGATCGACCTTTTTGATGCGGCAAAAACGTCAGGCCAGATGTCAGATGAGGTCGTCTCCCGTGTTGCCGATGATCTCGCGTCAATCATCTACACCTCAGGAACAACCGGTAAGCCGAAAGGTGCCATGATTACCCACAGTAACCTTGCAGCGAATGCGAAGATGCTGACCGAAGCTTGGGCCTACAGCTCAGATGATGTGCTGTTGCACGCGCTACCGCTATTCCATGTCCATGGTCTGTTTGTGGCCCTGAATTTGGCTCTGATGAACCGGTGGCCCGATGATCATGCTTCCCAAATTCGACCCCGATCTGGTGCTCTCGGTCATGCCTTCGGCTACGGTCATGATGGGAGTCCCGACCTTTTATACTCGATTGTTGGCTGATTCACGGTTCGACCGGCAATCCAGTGGTCACATGCGTCTGTTCATCTCTGGATCAGCGCCATTACTCGTTGAAACATCCGATGAGTTCTTCGACCGGACAGGGCAGCGAATTCTCGAACGTTATGGCATGACCGAAACAGGGATGAGTTGCTCGAATCCGCTCCATGGCGACCGTCGCGCAGGGTCTGTGGGGCCTCCGCTTCCTGGTGTTGAAGTTCGTATCATGGGCGAGGATGGTGAAGAGTTACCGAGAGGCGACATCGGGGCTTTGGAAGTCAAAGGCGAACACGTTTTTAAGGGCTATTGGAAACTTCCGGAAAAAACAGCGTCTGAATTCAAAGGTGACTGGTTTATCACCGGTGACATGGCCACTCTCTCAGAGGATGGTTATGTCTCCATTGTCGGCCGAGGTAAAGATCTGATTATTTCCGGTGGCTTGAATATCTATCCCAAGGAAATTGAAGACGTCTTAAACGATCAGGACGGGGTGGTAGAAAGCGCTGTGGTTGGTGTCCCTCACCCAGATTTCGGAGAGGGTATTGTCGCTGTTTTAGTCGGTGACCAGGCATTGGATATGGCTGGTCTCGAATCGGCTTGTCGAGAAAAGCTTGCTGGATTCAAGGTCCCGCGTCGGTGGGTGCAGTTGCAGGCATTACCAAGAAATACGATGGGTAAGGTCCAGAAAAATCTCTTGCGAGACGATTACGCAACCAGCTTTTCATAAGCGAGTGTTTAGCCGGCGTAAGCCGGCTTTTTTTAAGGTCTTAAGTAGACAAATCCTTGTTGCTGGAGTTTTCCGATCTCCGCAACACCGGATGGAACCACGTCTGACTCTTCAGCAAAATACAGATCATCCAATGCGATTTTTCGACCTTTCAGTGTGTTTGCACAGATTTTAAAGTCGACGCCTTGGCCTCGTAATGAATCAATACGCCCTGCGGCATCTTGATTGTTTTGTGCGACTGAACGCAGTAACTCAATGCCATTGCCGTGCAAGACAAACTGAATTTCATAATTGTCTTGACCGAGTGCGTTGATATGGTTCTGTGCGTTTCGCATCGCTCCAATTGCTCGTTTTCCGTCACTGTAATTGACGTGGTAGACGACTTTTTGCTTGTCATACGAACTGTTGCCGAACACCGTTCCGGTGATCAGCAGTGATAGTGCCGCAAAGGTTGCGACGAGATATTTGGTCATGCCCTGAACTCTCTTGTTGTGCATTTGAGAGTTGATCGAACGGCGAATCGAATTGGTTTTCAACTTCGAATTTCTACCTAGCAAATAACGGATTTGCATAAGGTAGAAATTCTGTCGATGGTGGGTGAATTATTCGTCGAGGAACGATCGTAAATGATCAGAACGACTCGGATGTCTCAGTTTGCGAAGCGCTTTTGCTTCAATTTGGCGAATCCGTTCTCGGGTGACGTCAAACTGCTTGCCGACTTCTTCTAAGGTATGGTCGGTATTCATATCGATCCCAAAGCGCATCCGTAAGACTTTCGCCTCCCGAGCAGTCAGGCTCGCTAATACTTGACGAGTGGACTCTGTCAGCCCTTCAACCGTTGCTGAGTCCACTGGCGAAGAGATGGTGGTGTCCTCAATAAAATCACCCAGCGAGCTGTCTTCATCGTCACCAATGGGTGTTTCCATTGAGATCGGCTCTTTGGCGATTTTCAGTACCTTACGGACTTTATCTTCGGGCATTTCCATACGTTCGCCCAGTTCTTCAGGCGTTGGTTCACGTCCCATTTCCTGGAGCATCTGGCGGCTGATGCGATTGAGCTTATTGATGGTTTCAATCATATGGACTGGGATTCGGATGGTCCGCGCTTGGTCAGCAATTGAGCGTGTGATTGCCTGCCGAATCCACCAGGTCGCATAAGTCGAGAACTTATAGCCACGGCGATATTCAAATTTATCAACCGCTTTCATCAAACCAATGTTGCCTTCCTGGATCAAGTCGAGGAATTGCAGCCCACGATTGGTATATTTCTTCGCAATGGAGATGACAAGCCGTAGGTTGGCTTCCACCATGTCTTTCTTTGCACGGCGTGCTTTGGCTTCCCCCATCGAGAGACGGCGGTTGACCTCGCGAAGCTCAGGGATCGTCACACCAACGCCTTCCGCGATGGACTGAAGTCGAGCTTGGCACCGCTGCACGTCGGGAACGACAGCTTCGAGTTTCTCCAATTTTTTCTTTTTCGCGACACCTGGAATCCACTCGAAGTTGGTCTCATTACCATGCCATTCTTTAATGAAGATCTTACGATCAAGCTTGCCTTGCTTAGTGCAGAGCCGGAGGATTTCTCGCTCCTGATCTCGGATGGAATCGAGCACTTTCCGAAACTCAACACAGAGTTCTTCAAATAGCCTTGGGGTTAACTTCAATGAGGCAAAGACAGCGCCGATTTCATCAATCGCTTCTTTGGCTTCTTTCGCATCGCGACCTTTTTTCGTAATNACTTTAGACGCCTTGGCAAGATTGGTTCTGAGCGCTTCGAAACGCGCTCTGACTTCTTCGGGGTCTGGCCCTGTGTCACCTTCTTCGGCTTCATCATCTGTATCACCGCTGTCATCGTCGTCGGTGTCAGCGTCATCAAAATCTTGATCATTCACGTCTTCGGTCGAAGCGGCCGCGGTTGGCGCAACATCTTCAGGATCGGGGTCTAGGAATCCAGCCAACAAGTCAGACATCCGGCCTTCATCGGCTTGGATGCGGTCGTAAATCGCGAGGACTGATTCAACAATTCCTGGNTAATAGGCCATGGCTTGCATGACTTCCCGAATTCCTTCCTCAATCCGCTTGGCGATGACAATTTCACCTTCGCGTGTCAGGAGCTCGACCGTTCCCATTTCACGCATGTACATGCGCACAGGATCAGTTGTCCGACCCACATCATTTTCAACAGAGGCAAGGGCGGCAGCGGCTTCTTCAGCGGCTGAGTCGTCAGTGGCATTTGAATTTTCACCGAGTAATAGCTGGTCGTCATCAGGCGCTTCCTCGCCGACAGCGATACCCATGTCTCCGATCATTCGGATGATATCTTCCACCTGATCAGGGTCGGCAATTTCTTCAGGAAGATGGTCATTCACCTCAGCATAGGTGAGGTATCCTTGTTCCTTACCTTTGGCGATCAGGTCTTTCAGACGTGATTGACGCTGCTCGGTTTGCGTAAGTTCCTGATCTAACTGTTTTTCTGCCATGAACTGACCTAAGAGATGTAATGTGAAAAGGCCGCGTATTATACACGGAACGGTCAATATTTCTCATTATTTTTTATGTGCTGTCAGCGCTTGATGCAAGTCTTCTGCAGAAATTTTTCCACGCTTCGCATCCTCGGCCAGATGGCGCATGGATTCGGTCACCAATTGTTTTTTGAGTTGCTTGAGCCCGTCAGTGAATTCTGCTTCATAGGAGCTCTCACTAAATAGTGTCTCCCGGCCGAGAAGTTTGGATAAGAGGCGACCTAACTCGGTTCCGCTGAAATGTCCCATCAAGCCCGCGGTCGAGGGTTTCTCGGCATTCAGTATCCACTCAGCGACCTGGCTGAGTGCTTGAATGTTGATGAGCCGACTTCGTTCGGGAACCTGAAAGGGCTCGTTGAGTAACGTTGGATTTTGCAACAAAAGCCATAGCAGTCTGTTGGCTAAAGGCTCGGGTTTATTTGGATCTGGAAACTCAAGGGTTGCCGCCGGCTCGATGACCTCCTCAATATCCAACAGTGGTTCAGGGATATCCGAGAAATCAGTATCGGTCTCATCCTGCTCCTCTGGACGGAGTGTCTCAAAGCTTGCGATTTCGGGGTCATGTGGGGTCACCTGGCCCTCCGAGACGCGAGGACTCACAACGTCATGAACGACGGGTTCGATCTTCAGATCCTGCAATCGTGCATCGAGATCGGATCGACGTGTCCCTGATAATTCACTCAGCGTATCGAGCATCAGTGATCGATAAATACTCGCTGGGATTTTTGCAATTTTTGGCAGAGTCAATGCAGTCAGGCGTGCTCGGCCGTCGAGCTTACTCAAGTCAATGTCATCCGATAAGAGCCGAATGAGTGCTTCAGACGCTGGCAGAGCGTCGTTCAGACGTGTCAAAAAGGCGTCGGTTCCTTCATCACGAACCAGAGAGTCTGGATCGTGCCCGTCAGGAAGAAAGAGGAAGCGGATGCTGAATTCATCGCTCAAGAACGGAAGCATGGTATCCAGCGCTCGTTTGGCCGCGGTGCGCCCAGCTTGGTCACCATCAAAACAAACGATCACTTGAGCCGTTTGTCGGCTCAACCGATCTAAGTGGTGGCCCGTCAGCGCAGTTCCTAAGGTAGCGACAGCGAAATCGATGCCAAACTGAGCGAGGGCAACCACATCCATGTAGCCCTCGACGACCAATACACGATCGAGTGAGCGGCATGCTTGGCGAGCTTCATACAGGCCATACAATGTGTCGCTTTTATGAAATAGCTTGGTCTCTGGGCTGTTTAAATATTTGGGTTTGCTATCGTCGAGAACACGACCGCCAAACGCGATGGTTCGACCCCGGATATCACGAATGGGAAACATCACGCGTTCTCGAAAGCGGTCATATTCGCGACCCTGTTGGTTGACCACGGTCAGCCCGGATTCGAGGAGTTGCTTTTTGGTGGGTGCATCGACACCTAGCTGATCAAATAAAAAGCGCCATCCTCCGGGTGCGTATCCAAGTCCAAACCGATGGGCGATAGTCCCTGTCAATCCTCTTCCTTTCAGGTAGTCAACCGCGCGCTGTCGATCTGGATGTGCCTTTAAGGCCCGGCGGAATGCTTGATCGGCTTGCTCAAGAACGGCATACAGCGCTTTGCGATGGCCAGCTTCTGGATCTGCGGCCTCTGTCGGAACCTCAAGCCCTGCAAGTGAGGCCAGATTCTCAATGGCACTGACAAAATCGACCTTGTCATATTCCATGATGAAGCTGATCAATCCCCCGGATGCGCCGCAGCCAAAGCAGTGATACACCTGCTTGTCAGGGCTTACCGAAAACGACGGTGAGGAATCATCGTGAAATGGACAGCGTCCATGATATTCGCGTCCCGATTTTTTCAGAGGAACACGCGTACTGACCACATCGACAATATTGACACGGTCATTCAGTGTTTCGATAAAAGAATCAGGAATTCGTCCAGCCACTTCAGATCCAGAGAATGGGTTCAGCGGTCAGAGTGTATCTGAAAATTGCGGGTTGGATTTAAGTCAGGCGTTCTTTCACGAGTTTGCTGACGACTTGCATATCAGCTCGCCCTTGGACTTTCGGTTTCAACTGACCCATCACTTGCCCCATGCCTTGAGGGCCTGATGCATTGGTGTCGCTGATCGCTTGATCGATGAATGCGATGATTTCGTCGTCGGTCAGTGGTGTCGGTAAGAACTCTTTCAGGATTTCAACTTCAGCCAGTTCGGTATCGGCAAGATCTTGGCGACCTCCATCGACAAACTGATTGGCGGCATCACGACGCTGCTTGGTCATTTTGTCGATGATACTCAGGCATCTCGCATCATCAACTTCGATCCGTTCGTCCACTTCCACGCGCTTAATATCAGCCAACACCATCCGAATGACGCCGAGGCGAAACTTTGCTTTCGCCCGCATGGCATCTTTCATGGCTTCGGTGAGGGTGTTTTTCAGCGAACTCACGCGAACGACTCAGTGATTAATAGAGGCGTTCGAACTTTTTGGTCTCGCGAGACACCTTCTTCAGATGACGCTTCACAGCGGCAGCGGCGGCGCGCTTACGCAGTGTTGTTGGCTTTTCATAGCATTCACGACGACGAACTTCAGAGAGAACGCCAGCTTTTTCGCAAGCACGCTTGAAACGACGAAGTGCAACGTCAAAGGGCTCGTTGTCTTTAATTTTTACCGCAGGCATTAAAAAGCACCTATCCTTAAACTAAACTAACAGTGAATTTGGTATCCCCACTTGGGGCGCGAGAGAATACCAGTGTCTAAAGAAAAAGGGAACCAAATGCGTGTCTTAGGTATTGAAACATCCTGTGATGAGACGGGAATTGCGATCTTTTGCGAGCGCAACGGTCTCTTGGCACATCGTGTCCACAGTCAAATTGATGTTCATGCCTATTACGGGGGCGTTGTTCCTGAGCTAGCGTCGCGAGACCATGTGCGTTATCTGCGTCCACTGGTGGATGAAACACTGAAAGCCTCCGGTCTTCAGTTATCTGAGATCGATGCCATTGCCTACACCACCGGCCCAGGGCTTCTCGGTGCTCTTCTCGTCGGAGCCACTTTTGCTAAATCGTTAGCATTGTCGTTGGGTCGGCCGTCACTCGGAGTGCATCATATGGAGGGACATTTATTGGCACCATTGATGGAGACACCGGAATTGCCGATGCCATTCGTTGCACTCCTCGTCAGTGGTGGTCATTCACAACTGATTTTGGTCCGAGGGATCGGCGACTACGAATTATTGGGAACGACGTTAGATGACGCCGCCGGCGAGGCATTCGATAAGACCGCAAAGTTGCTTGAGTTGGGGTATCCGGGCGGTCCCAAAATTGCAGCGCTTGCCGAGCAAGGCGATGCCAAGCGATTCGCCTTTGCTCGTCCAATGACTGATCGTCCGGGCTGTGATTTCAGTTTTTCGGGGTTGAAGACTCAAGTCCTGACTGAAGCGCGCCGCCTAGTGAAAGCTGAGCAATTGGATGAACAGGCCAAAGCGGATTTGGCGGCTAGCTTCCAGCAGGCCGTGGTGGATACTTTGGTGATTAAATGTGCGAGAGCACTTGAGCAAACACAGGCGAAAGCACTTGTGATGTCCGGTGGCGTGAGTGCTAACCAACAGTTGCGTGAGTCGCTAAAATCGTTTGAAACCCAAGGCATACAGGTGGCTTATCCGGCACCTGAATTTTGTACAGATAATGGTGCGATGATTGCCTTTGCTGGTCTGATGCGGTTAAGTCGCGGTCAGCAAGATGCGTCGCTTGCGATGACGATCCGTCCTCGCTGGCCTTTAAGTGAACTACCCAAGGTGTCGTAATGGATAGGATGTATGTATCAAGGCTCCCGCTGTTGTCATTAGTTGGGGTTTATTTGCATGAAAAAGAGAATCCGCAACCGCTGTATTTGGACCTCAGCATAAAAATTTCACTTGCGGAAGCGGCTGACTCAGATGACCTTGAGGATACGCTCGATTATTCAGGACTCTGTCATGACATCCAGGCTGCCGCCGCGCGCGAGCATTGCAATTTGATTGAACGGCGATTAACGGATTTGTTGGAAATCGTCTTGTGGGATTCGCGAGTGGAAGAAGTGACTGGTCGGCTTTATAAACCAGGGGCGGTACCGGGGGCGGAAATTTCTGTGGAAAGAACTCTCAAGCGTTCTGCATAAATCGCCTCGCCAAGTGCTTTTCCAGAGAGGCCGGCGTTGACAAAGGGAGCTGCAGACACCGCACGTACTTGATCGCGTATGAACATCCAGCGCGCTAAAGGAACAGGAAGTTGTTGGGTTTGATCGAACTCGAATAGCAACCTATCGAGTGCTGGATTTGGTGTATTTCCACGGAGCCAGCCAAGCTGACTCATGGCATCGAGACAGGCCTGTGGATTGGTCAACGTGAGATCCTTCAGCCGAATCACAGCGGACAAAAACTGCGAGCGTCGATTCGTTAAGCGAAATGTTGTGGCATAGCGGGCGACACATTCGGTCGTCGGCTCATTACACAGCACCCACTCTGCTAGCCGTGCATCGGCGGACTTGCAAACAAACCTTTCAGGAAGTTTTGGTAGCTCAGGCGCCAGCATGTCGGTGACTTTCAGTCGAGCCAGTTGCGACAATCCATGTTCAGGTCGTTCAGATGCCAGCGTCTTATCCAGCTCAACGATGACGCGTTCGACCGACAACTCAGTGAGTGAGGGGGCCATGCTCTGCATCAAGTGCACAGTCTCATCGGCCAATTGAAAGTCAAAGCGACCCAGTTGTGCCAGGAAGCGAATTCCACGGAGGATACGTAACGGATCTTCCGCAAAAGCCGTCGAGACGTGTCGTAATAAGCGATCATTGAGGTCTTGTTGCCCACCGAATGGATCAATGAGTTCACCAGTTCGTGAAATCGCCATCGCGTTGATCGTGAAATCTCGTCTCAACAAGTCAGTCTCTAGGGTGACTGAAGGATCGGCATGCACCACAAAACCAGTATGACCTTGTTGCGTTTTCCGTTCAGTCCGAGCGAGTGCGACTTCGACGTGACTCTTCGGGTGTAAAAACACGGGAAAATCTTGGCCGACTTGCTGAAATCCAAGATCGCGCAGGGTATCAGGTGTGGTTCCAACAGCGACGTAGTCAATGTCTTTTGGTGCGAGACCCAATAGCGAGTCACGGACAGCTCCGCCCACCACATACATCTCAATGGTCTCTAGGTTGGTCCCGGCGAGAGGTGCAAATAAACGCGGTAAATCAAACACCTGATGCCACCTGAATCAGTTTCCGGTTGTCGAGACAAATTGCACTCAGGTATCCACCCCAGACGCATCCAGTATCAAGTGATACAGCGTCTGAGTCGCGCTTTCGGCCATTTAAGGTGGCCCAGTGACCGAAAAGAATTTGTCGATCAATCATGGTTCGATGCGGAGCATCCATCCAGGCACAACAACCGGCAGGCGCAAACTCAGGCGCATCTTTGCAACTGAAATCGAGTGCTAGGGTGGATTGATTCACAAATCGCATGCGCGTACAGGCATTAATGAGGAAGCGCGCCTGATCATCTGTTGTCTTGGCATGGTCGTAATGATCCGGAAAATTACCATACATGGATTCGAGCGCGGAAACCCATATCTCTGACTGAAGCCGTTGATGCACTAGCTGGATTTCATGGAGCAAGGTTGACCGATCAAAGAGTGGCCACACGCCTGCGTGGACCACTAGCGCATTGTGTTCTGGAAGATCAAGCGCCAAAGGACGCTGCCGATACCAATCGATCACTGCGTCACAGATGGGTGATTCCAAGAGCGATGTTGTCTTGTCTTTTCCTTTGGGTTCTCTAAGACCTGAGGCCACCGCCAGAAAATTGAGATCATGATTGCCGAGGACAGCAGAACATGCCTGCTGGTGCTCAAGCACCCATTGCATCACTGCGAGGGAATCATTGCCTCGCGCGATTAAATCACCGGCAAAAATAATGTGATCTGTCGAGGGGTCAAAGGCAAGCGCAGTCAGCAGCCGATTGAATGCGCTGGCACATCCTTGGACGTCTCCAACCACGTAGGTCGACATTAGTGCAGAGCCCCCGGGTTCAAGAGCGTGAATACAGGGATCTTTGCTTTGAAGATTTCACCATCTGCTGACACCATTTCGAAGAATCCTTCCATGGTTCCCACTGCGGTCTCGAGAATCGCGCCAGAGGTATAGGTAAAGGCATCACCTGGAACAATGGTTGGTTGTTCACCGACCACCCCGTCACCGTGAACTTCACGCACACCGCCTTCACCGTCGGTGATCTTCCAATAACGATGTAACAGTTGAGCGGGGAGGGTGCCGTTATTGGCAATGGTGACCGTATAGGTAAATACAAAACGGCCTTCACCTGGATTTGATTGCGCCTCGATAAAGGTAGCTTCCGCGTTGACATCGACTTGATAGCGTAGATCGCGCATCACAGACTTCCTTCTCGTTGGCTGATATGGTTTGCAAGGTGTACATAGGTTTCCACAGATAAACGTTCAGGTCGATCTTGTGGATTGATCTCTAAATGCGCAAATTCTTCGGTATTGATCAGCTCTTTGAGATTGTTGCGCAATGTCTTTCTGCGCTGACTAAAGGCCTGCCTGACCACTGCCTTCAGCATATCCATGGACTGGATTTGTGCCCGTTTGTCAGCATCTGGGATGATGCGTATCACCCCGGAATCGACTTTCGGGGCTGGGGCAAAGCTTTCTGGTGGCACATCGATTAACGGTTCAACGCGAGCAGTCGCCTGAATCATCACGCCTAATCGACCATAGGCCGATTCTCCAGCGTTGGCTGCGATTCGATTGACCACCTCTTTTTGCAACATGACATGAATATCTCGGATGTTCTGTCCGAGATCGAGCAATTGAAACAGCAAGGGGGTCGAGATGTTATACGGGAGATTGCCGACCACGCGAAGCGGGGTGTTTAACTGGGTGAAATCAACCTTGAGGACATCCTGATTGATCAGTCGGCAACGCTCGGGCGCCTTTGTGACAAACCTCGCGAGCAGCCCCGGGATCAGATCGCGATCGAGCTCAATGAGCGTCAGATCGCAACCGGACGCATAAAGCCCTTCAGTGATGGCGCCGTGACCGGGTCCGATCTCAACCACGGCATCAGTCGGTGACGCATTGACGGATGCCAAAATCGCATCGATGACGCGTCCATCAATGAGAAAATTCTGGCCGAAACGTTTGCGTGCGGATTGAGCAAGTTCTTTGGACACAGTGGTTTCCAGCAAAAAGGCAAGTGTACCTGACTGAAAGATTCTTTAGGTGATTGCGGTAGTCAGCCGTTTAGCCTCGCGGATCGCGGCAACTAATCCACCGGTACTGGCAAGACCTTTGCCGGCGAGGTTTAGGGCGGTCCCATGGTCAACGCTGGTTCTGACGATCGGCAGTCCGAGGGTGATATTTACCGAGTCACCAAATCCCTGATATTTCACAACAGGAAGTCCTTGATCATGGTACATCGCGATATGACAGTCGGCTTGTGCGCGGATATCTGGAGTGAAGGCTGTATCCGCCGGGAGCGGTCCTTCGAGATGAACGTCAGGGAATTGTTGCCGCAACGCTTCAAGAGTCGGACGAATGACTTCAATCTCTTCGCGGCCGAGATGCCCATCTTCTCCTGCATGAGGATTCAGGCCTAAGACGTGAATTCTCGGTGTTGGAATCTGAAAGACGTTGCGGAATGCTTCAATCACAATGGTCGTGACGCTTCGAACACGTTCTGGCGTAATGGCTTGGGGAACATCTTTGAGTGGTAGGTGTGTCGTGACCAGCGCGACCCGGCAATCGGTTGAGGTCAGCATCATGACGACCTCAGAGAGTCCATAGAAATCCCTTAAGAACTCGGTATGACCGGTGAAATCATGGAATCCCGCGTCACGAATCGTCCCTTTGTTAACGGGCCCTGTGACCAATGCTCGAAAGCGTCCATCATTGATGCCATTCAGCGCATGTTCCAGCGACTTCAGGCAATACCCCGCATTGATCGGATCGGAAACCCCTGGGGCATTGGCTGGGTCTGCGGCTGCCACCGGTTCAACATAGACAATCCCTTGCGTTCGCTCAGGATTATAGTGATCCGCATCCATGATGCTGACTGGAAGCCCTAAGACTTCGGCGCGCCGTTGAAGAATTTCCGGATCAGCGATTAGGATTCCCTCGAGTTCACCATCAATGGCAGCCTGGATGCAAAGATCTGGACCAATGCCCCCGGGATCACCGGGTGTGATGGCAAGTGGAATCATGGTTTCAGTTCAACAAAAGCATCTGCACGAACCTGGCGAAGCCAAGAATCAAGTTCCTGAGAGAACTTCCGTTCGGTCAGGATGCGACGCGCACGATCCTTCATTTGTTCTTCTGAGATGTCCGACTCACGAGTGTCGAGGACTTCAATTAAATGAAATCCAAACCGACTTTTTGTCACGCCGCTTAAGGTATTCAGAGGCAGTTGTGTCATGACGTTCGCGAAACCGGGGACCAATTGATCGGCTCGGACCCAACCCAGATCCCCCCCTTTGGCAGCACTTAAGGGATCTTCTGAGAAACGTCGCGCCAAATCAGCAAACTCTGCACCACCTTCCAGTTCGCGACGAACGTTTTGCGCTAGTTGCTCTGCTTTTTCCAAAGACCGGACGGCGTCAGGTTTGATTAGGATATGCCGTGCTTTGTATTCAGTGACAACCACTGATTGGTCGCCGCGACGATCACGAACGGCAATTAAATGAAAACCACCGGGTGAGCGGATTGGGCCGACCAATGTATTTTTCTTGGCCTCTGTCAGGGCATCAGCAAACGATGGATTCAGTTCGAGGATGTTTCTCCAGCCAAGATCACCGCCTTGACTTGCCTCTGGTGCATCTGAATAGCGCACTGCCATTTGTCCAAACGGCGCACCTTTTAACAAGGCATCTCGAATTTGCACGGCCTTTTGTTCGGCTTGCTGGATGACTTCAGGGCTTGGTCGATTCGGTAATCCCACAACGATTTGGCTTAAAAGCAGCTCAGGAGCAGTACTGACCTGCCCTCCGGTGGTTTCCATGAATCGTTCTAATTCGGTGTCACTGATGCGAATCCGGGTCTTCACTTCGCGATCACGAATGGCGTTGATCAGCAATTCTCGACGGATCTGCTCACGAAACACCGCAAAGCTTTTCCCTTCTGATTCGATGGCATTTTTGAGACCCAGTAAGTCTGTCTCGCGGTTTTTGGCGATTTGCAGCAGCGTCTCATTGACCCGCGCATCATCGATCTGAAGGCCGCGGCGTTTTGCCACCTCAACTTGTGCTTGCTCTAGAATCAAACGTTCGAGGACTTGTTCACGCAATTCATCGTTGATTTCGACAGCATTGCCTCGAGACTCTGCTTGCGTTTTTAAATCGTTCAAGCGCGTCTCAACATCGCTGGCTAAAACCACTCCTGAATCGACGACAGCCACAATTTTGTCAATGACTCGAGCGTTAGCAATCCCAATCAGATTGCTAAAAATCAGTGCTGAGAGCGCACATTTAATACCGAGCTTCAGAGAGTTCATAGCCTTCCAATAAACGTTCCATGATTGAGGAAGCTCCACGTCCTAAAACGCCGAGTCCTTTGAGTTCTACTTGCAGTTTGACGGAGTGTCCGCCGTTGGTTGAGGTGACTTGGTCACGTTCGTAGGCATGCACCACTGCGGCACGCCAGCAACAACTTTCATATTCAATACCAACGACTTGATTCACGCGCTGTTCGGTATTTGGCTCCCACTGCGTCCCAGCCAGAAACCGCCAATCTTGTCCGATTTGGTTAGAGATGTAGAGGTCGGTTCGCGTGGCCGCATCGTTATCCCACACAATCCGCTGCGTCACATAATCGGTCTCAGAGGTTTTGTATTTCACTTCATTGGTCGCCGTATCCATTGTTTCGCCATCTGCAACGGAGCTAAAACGTGTATTCCAATGCAGTGATTCGGCAAGACGAGCTGTGGATTCAATCACCAGAGGACCTTGATCCGTTGTTTCCGCGTTCCCTGAGAGTGTTACACCCCGGTCTTGAAGAAAGATGGTTCGCCCGGCAGTGACCCGATACGTTTCGATACCGTTGGCGTTGACGCCACGTGATGTTAACGAAAGCGCTATCTCTCGTGTATCACCGACGAAGTCGCCGCCTGAAATTGGATTATCGAGGAAAATCTGACTGACTGTATCAGTCTCATTCGCGGTGTCTGGGGTGTCGAATTTGACAACCGTTGGATCTTCATTGGGTTCACGAATTAAGAGTTTGGCTCTGGGGATGAGCTCATGTAGGGATCCATCCTCGCCAAACTTTTCGAAGTTTAAACTTCCGTCAAGCGATGCGCCGTAAGTGAAGTACGCGTTATCTTGCGTTGTCGATCCGGTGGTGGCTTCAGACCAGCGTGCAAAACCAAGTGCAGCAGGTGTGAGTGATCCATAGGCTCGTGACAAAGGATGTTCGGCTCTTAAGTCCGATGACAACCGACGCCCCTCTGACGGATCAGTCGCGGTGAGCCCTGTCGTATTTCTCGTAAATTCTGTTGCATCTCCTGATGCAAAAAGATTCCAATCATCACCGTATTGGGCCCAGGACGCAGTCAGTTGTGGTTGCCGGGAAAATTTCACTGATGATCCGGTGACACTTGGATCGACAACATCAATTCTGTCAACAATCCATCCAGCACTCCAGGTATCGCCGCGAACCGTTGCGCCGATCGAAGACGTTAGCTGCTGCTTATCCGACAGGTCAGCAAAATTATTCAGATCGTCCTGATAAGTACCATCAGACGCATCCTCATAGGTCATATTCCAAATCACGGCTTTGGATGGGTCACTCGCCAGGGTGAGTTGAGAGATGTGTCGATCGGTCCCCGTGACTTTGTCATCGGGTAGTTGCTCTGTTTTCGCCTCAAATAAACTGAAATCCTCAAACAGATAGCGACCATGCAGTCCAATGGCTGTTCCCCGAGCAGTCATAAACCTCGGTTGGATTAATAAGTCGTAGTTTGGAGCGAGGTTCCAGTAAAACGGGGTGACAATCTCAGTTCCTGATGTGGACCCCAGTGAATAACTCGGGAACAAGAAGCCCGTGAGACGTCGGTCATCCAGTGGAAATCCAAGTGCAGGCGTATAAAACACGGGAATTTCTTTGACACGAACAATGACATCATTCGCCCAGCCGCGACCAGAGGATTGGTTCAAATAAATTTGATCGGCTTGTAGGTCCCAGGAATTGACCCCTGGTGCGCAAAACGTGATGGTCCCATTGACGACCCGGATATCTCCGTTTGGTGCGCCGATGGCAAAGTCGGACTCGCCACGTAGTCGGTTTTGATGGGTCACGAATGATGAATTTTTCAGATCAAAGGCATTGGTGCGAACGTTGACTGAGGCCGTGTCGCCGATCAATAAAGTATTTGGGCGTCTAATTTTGACATTGCCGTCAGCATCGCCATCGCCGGTGGAGTTCAGGAAAGAGACCCGATCTGCCTCGAGTTGGAAATCGTTCCGCGTGATAAAGGCATTTCCCGTCAAAATGACGCGATCGCTCCCATCATAGTCGGTGTTCTCAGCCTCAGCGTTGAGATCGTCGCCGACCGAACCCTCAACCAGCGGTGGACTGTAGTAGCCCTGGCATAGATAGGTTCCCGACGTATCAATCACCCAGTCGGTCGCAGCAGCTGATTGTCCATCGCCGTGGGCGACGGATGCGCTCGTCGCAACAAGGCCGAGGGCCAGACATCGAGTTAGCGTTAAATGATTCATAGATTCACTTTCAGAACTGAAACAGAATCATAGAGGAGTCTGGCAGGTGTTGCCTAGGCCTTAAGATGCTTGCTTGCATAAAGAATGATATGTTTTCGCTCCTTTCTTACGTTGGAGCCCTAAGATATGCAGGCATATCTGTTCGATTTTGATGGAACGTTGGTCGATAGTGCGCCGGATTTGACCCGAGCGCTCGACTTAGCGCTTGGTCGTGCTGGGCTTCCTGGTGTTGGCTTGGAGCTTGGTAAGCAAATGGTTGGACATGGTGCTGGCAGATTGGTGGAGCGGGCCGTACGGCATGTCACTGGCGAATCCAATGTCACCATGGATTCACCGCTATGCCGCTTGCTGCTGTCCGTATTTCTCGAAGAATATGAACCGCTCTGCGCCGAAACTTCGGTTCTGTATCCAGGTGCAATCCAAGTGATCCAAACCCTCAAATCGCAGGGGAAGCAGGTTGGATTGGTGACCAATAAACCAAGACGCTTTGTGGATTTGATGTTGCCTGCATTCGATCTTCATGAGGTGTTTGACAGCATTGTTGCAGGCGATGATTTGCCGACGAAAAAGCCGGAACCTGATATGGTGCATCACGCGCTGTCCGAATTAGGGGCTGTGCCTCAAAGTGCCTGCTTGGTGGGAGATAGCCAAGCGGATTTAGGCGCCGCGAAAGCATCAGGTGTTGCCTCGATCCTTGTGAGCTTCGGATACGCTGGAGATTTGGATGTTCACACCGCAGGAGCCGACCGCGTGATTCATGAATTGACGGAACTACTCATTAATGACGCCTGAACAATTTGACCGCTATCGACAATTAGGTCTGACCCGCGTTCCGATTTCAGTCAAACGACTGGCGGATATGGAGACCCCACTGTCGTGCTATCTCAAGTTAGCAGACAGACCCTGGTCCTACCTGTTGGAATCAGTGACTGGTGGTGAGACGTGGGGCCGCTATTCCTGTATCGGATTACCTTCGCGGGAACGGATTGAGGTGAATGGGCCAAGAATCACTCGATTTAAGCGCGATGACGTTGTAGAGATTATTGAGTGCGATGATCCCTTGGCCTGGATTTCAGACTACCAGGTCCGTTTAGGACAGACACCCGCTTGGGTGATTGATGAGTTGGATTTACCGAAATTCACCGGTGGTCTTGTCGGTTACTTTGGCTATGACACGATTCAGTACGTGGAGCCACGAGTTGCAAAAACACTCCCAGCGAATGATCCACTTGGCTCCGCTGATATTCTGTTGATGCGCTCCGATGATGTGGTTGTCTTTGACAACCTATCGGGCATGTTGACATTGATTACGCATGCCAACCCTCAAGAAGCCAATGCTCTTGAATCCGCGCTGGAACGACTCGACGATATGTTGGATGACTTGGCGTCAGCTTTGGATCCATCGGCATTTTACCCAACTGAGCATGAGCCGATCACCGAAGCGGATTATCAGTACAGCCTCGAAAAAGAAGACTTTAAGCAGGCGGTGAAAGCGGTCAAGGAGTACATTCAAGCCGGAGATGTGATGCAGACTGTTTTAAGTCAACGCATCTCAGTTCCTTATGCTGAAAGTCCTCTATCGCTCTATCGAGCGCTCCGCGTCTTAAATCCGTCCCCATACATGTACTTTTTCAACCTCGATGACACTCATATTGTCGGCTCATCACCAGAAATTTTAGCGCGTCTCGAAGATGGGCATGTGTCGGTTCGCCCAATTGCAGGGACTCGTCCGCGCGGGAAAACTCAAGAAGAGGATGTCGCGCTTGAGAAGGATTTGTTGTCTGATCCCAAAGAGATTTCAGAGCATTTGATGTTGATCGATTTGGGCCGAAATGATGTCGGTCGAGTCGCAGAAATTGGATCTGTCGAATTGACGGATCACATGGTGGTCGAGCGGTATTCTCATGTGATGCATATCGTCAGTCATGTCGAAGGGCGTGTTCGTCCTGATGTCAGTGCGCTTGATGTGCTGAAAGCCTGTCTGCCGGCTGGGACATTGTCTGGGGCGCCCAAAGTTCGGGCGATGGAACTGATTAATCAATTTGAACCGGTGCGTCGCGGGATTTATGGCGGTGCAGTTGGTTACTTAGGTTGGTCTGGCAACATGGATACAGCCATCGCTATTCGGACTGCGGTAATCAAAGGCGGCATGATGCATATTCAAGCGGGGGCCGGATTGGTGGCTGATTCGGTTCCTCAATCCGAGTGGATGGAGACATTGAATAAGGGCCGAGCGGTGATACGGGCAGCCAATGCTGCCTTGACTGGATTTCAGGATCTGAAAGGTCCAATGGTGCGGAGCTAGACAATGCTATTGATGATCGACAATTACGATAGCTTCACCTACAACTTGGTCCAATATTTTGGCGAGCTGGGTGAGACCGTGACCACGATTCGAAATGATCAGGCAACACTGGCGGAGTTGATTGAACTGAACCCAGATCACGTCGTGATTAGTCCAGGGCCGTGCGATCCCGATCAGGCAGGAATTAGCTTGCAGGTCATCGAGCACTTTGCAGGAAAAGTGCCAATCCTAGGGGTCTGTTTGGGTCACCAAGCGATTGGACAGGCATTTGGAGGACGAATTATTCGTGCCCCGAAAGTCATGCATGGTAAAACCAGTCCGATCCACCACGATGGGCAGGGTGTATTTTTGGGACTGAACCAGCCATTGATACAGACCCGTTATCATTCATTGGTGATCGACCCGGCCACCGTTCCAGATTGTCTGGAAGTCACGGCCTGGAGCCACGATGAATTGGATGAGCCTGAGGCGATTATGGGAATTCGACATCAAACATTGACGGTAGAGGGTGTTCAGTTCCACCCTGAATCCATCGCAAGTCAACAAGGCCATGAATTACTGCGGAATTTCCTGGCTGTTCAAGGAGGGCAGTGGTCATGACGATTCAAGAAGCAATTGCAGCGGTTTGTGCAAGACGGGATTTGTATGCTGAAGAGATGATCTCAGTGATGCGCTCGATCATGACCGGAGAGACAACCGACGCGCAGATTGGTGCGCTGTTGATGGGCCTTCGCATGAAAGGTGAAACCATCGACGAGATTGTTGGTGCCGCCAGTGTGATGCGTGAACTCTCACAAAAAGTCGATGTTCCTCAGGAATTTCTGGTGGATACCTGCGGAACCGGTGGTGATGGAGCGAACATTTTCAATGTATCGACTGCGTCTGCCTTTGTTGTTGCAGCCGCCGGTGGTCGTGTTGCGAAGCATGGTAATCGGTCGGTCTCCTCAAAGTCTGGATCGGCCGACGTGTTAGAAGCAGCCGGCGTGCGTCTCGATCTTGATGCCAATCAGGTGAAAACCTGTATTGAGACNTTGGGTGTGGGCTTTATGTTTGCTCCGGCCCATCACTCGGCAATGCGCTANGCGATTGGTCCAAGAAAAGAGCTCGGCATGCGGACGATTTTCAATGTCCTTGGCCCGCTCACCAACCCAGCGAGCGCTCCCAATCAAGTGTTGGGTGTTTTTGATGAAGCATTACTCACACCACTTGCCGAAGTTCTTCATCGTTTGGGATCGCGGCATGTGCTGGTGGTGCGTTCCGAGGACGGGTTGGATGAGCTGAGTGTCTCAGCGGCCAGTCGCGTTGCTGAACTCAAAGATGGGCGGATTCGGGAATATCGAATCAAGCCTCAAGATTTTGATCTGGACATCAGTGAACGTGATGAGCTTATTGTCGAGACTGCAGCTGAATCTCTTGAATTGATTCAAATGGCACTCACAGCTGATGATCATCCGGCGTCTGACATTGTAGCGTTAAATGCTGGCGCGGCCATTTATACCGCCGGATGCGCGCATTCATTAGAAGATGGTGTTGAAGCGGCTTGGGAAGTGATGGAATCCGGTGAGGCCATGGAAAAATTGGATGCCTTAGCGCGTTTAACTCAAGAATTAAAAGGTGACTAACCCATGAGCTGCTCGACGACGATTCTCGATCGAATCATTGCCAGAAAACGTCAAGAAGTCAGTGACCGACAAGACAACCAAGCCATTGAGGCGTTGTATGAACGCATTCAAGACCAAGATGCTGTTCGGGGATTTACTGAACGGCTTGTGACCCAGGCTCAATCCAAACAATCGGCGGTCATTGCTGAAATTAAGCGCGCGTCTCCATCGAAGGGGTTGCTCCGGGCGGATTTTCAGCCGGCTCTGCATGCAACTCAATATGAGAGAGCCGGCGCAACTTGCCTTTCAGTGCTGACCGATCAGGATTTTTTCCAAGGATCAGATGCTGATCTCAAGGCCGCGCGGGGCGCTTGCCAGCTCCCGGTGATTCGAAAAGATTTCATGATCGATCCCTATCAGATTGTTGAATCAAGAGCCTTGGGTGCTGACTGCATATTGTTGATTGTGTCTGCGCTTGATGATGCAAAACTGGCGGTACTTCACGAGACAGCACTGTCTGTGGGTCTCGATGTATTGATTGAAGTCCATGATGAACGTGAACTCCATCGGGCGCTTGCTTTGGATAATCGATTGATTGGAATCAATAATCGAAATCTGCATACCTTTGAAACCAAGCTTGAGGTGACCCTTGATTTGCTCGATCAAATGCCTGACGACAGACTCTTGATTACTGAATCCGGGATTTTGCAACCTCAAGATGTTCAGCTGATGCACTCTCATGGCGTTTATGGCTTTTTGGTGGGAGAGGCCTTTATGCGGCAGCCAGACCCTGGTGTCGCCTTGACGCAATTGTTTGAGGATCTCGCTTGATCCCTTGGTTAGTTGGACTTGGTGCCGTCATTGTTTGTGGTCTGAGCTGGTATGCCTGGTCTCTAACCTCACAGTTACAATCGCTTGAAAACAAGCGGTCGAAGGCAAAACAAGACGCGATGATGGGTATCAAGGTGTTGATTGATTCCTATTTAGACAATCAAGTGGATCGGTCCGAATGCTTGTTGCGGATGCGCGTTCTGTTGGATGCTCATCATGCCGACTGGTTGACGACGCTTGAGTTGCCTCGGTTTGATGAAATCAGTCAGGCAATCTTGGCGATGCCCTTCGGTGAAGCGCGCCAACAGATTGATGCATCGACGCGACGCGAGCATGATGCTGCGCGACGACAATTGTTACAAATACATGAGGCTGAGCTCGAGTCTGAGTTGCGGCGATTAAAGGAATGGGTGAATCGATGAAAGCACGTGTTTCCTGGCACCAGGATGTTTCATTTGTTGCAGAGAGTGGATCTGGTCACGCCATGGTCGTCGATGGCGCACCTGAACATGGTGGTCGAAATATTGGCCCTCGCCCGATGGAGTTGATCCTCATGGGTCTCGGAAGTTGTGCGAGCTTTGATGTGATCGCCATTCTGAAAAAGCAGCGTCAAGCGATCAAGACATGTGAGTGTGTGCTGGAAGCTGAACGTGCAGATGCGGTTCCTGCTGTGTTCACCAAAATCACGATGCACTTTCAGGTGTCAGGTGACAACCTTGATGCCGGAAAAGTCGAGCGAGCAGTGGCTTTGTCAGCAGAGAAGTATTGTTCTGCGTCAAAAATGCTTGAAGATGCAGGCGTTGAACTGACACATCGAGTCACCTTAACCTCGTAGTGGTGAATTTGCGGTTGGTCGTCAGTCGTTGTTTGACCAATCGCGCGGATGCATTCTTCAAATCGTCATCGAACTCTCCAACACTCCTGTCTTGAATAAGGAGTGCAGAATGGATGGACATCGGAACTGTCTGGTGATTGATGATGACAAGATCGCGCTCAAATTGGCCGCCACCTGTTGTCATGAGCTTGGGCTTAAAGTGTACATCGCTGATACGCCAGCTGAGGCATTCGATGAACTGAAACGTCGTCGTTATCGTTTGATTGTGGTTGACCATCATGTGCATGGGGTAGCNGGCTTTGAGATCCTCGACCAGTTGCGGTCCCAGTTACGCCGGGCAACGATTGCTGTATTCACAGGCGATACGTCCGATCAAACCAGANTGCGNTATGAAACCCGAGGNGCGATGGCGTTTCTGTATAAACCACTGTCATTGCCTGCGATGCGGTTTCACTTGAAAACACTGCTCGAGCGCTCGTGATGAATGATGAGTGGGGAGTATTTGATCTGGCTCGGTACACTGAGAATTTCGCTGCACTCGACGGAGCAGCGCAATGCGAAATTTGGACGCATTTACAGGTGGCTCTGACAGAGGCCCTGTCGAGCTTTGAGAACCAAGGACTTCAGTCAAATATGCAGACAGCGCATCAATTGGCGTCTGCATTGGGGAGTATTGGGCTCATTCGTGCGGGCCTGTACTTTCAATGGATCGAGCGTGAAGCGCAGATTCCACCCCATACCAGCCCCCCGAATCAGGTGATTGAAGGGCTGCTACTCAGGCTTCCGGTACTGCAGAAAGAGTTACTTCGACTGCCCTGAGAATAAATGCTCGGGCTCCCCGGTGAGTAAATCGATGAGAAACGATCGAACCAATCGATGTGCTGCTGATTTGGCGAATAACGCCGACATACCAATATGTAAACTATGAAGGGAAACTCTCGGTAAATCGGTTCGTTCGACAAGCGTGGGGTCATGCTCCTTGCCATAGACCGGTAGACAGGCGATCCCATAGCCTGCCGATGCCAGTTGGCTTCGTTCGTATGCCGATCGAATTCCATATTGCTTGGATGGGACCTCTATCGAGCTGGGTAATGAGAGACTTTCGAGCACCTCCCACTCTTCGTCGGTGTATCCTCCAATCAAGCGCTCTGGATAGGAATTCCGCGCACTGTAAAACGCATGTGGAACATCGATTCGGATGCCACCGATACAATCATCTGGAGCAATGGTCGGCTGTGCTGTTGGTCGATCAAGGAAAATACCAAGGTGAACCAGGCCTGACATCACATCGTTGAGATCGCAATGGCTGGCAAGTTCAATCTCCAGACATGGCGAACGGTTTGCTAACCGGATCAGGTGTGCNTGCAGTGCTTGTGTGGACTCAATTGCCGGTATGCCCACGATGACTCCTGTTGGTAACTCGCTGAGCGCTCGGATCTCGGCGTTGATCCGCGATAATAATTTCAGTTCACTCATGAGACATTGGCCGATTTGTTCGCCAAGTGTTGTGAACTGCAGTGGGCTTCCCTTTGATGCAAACAAGGGTTTGCCAATTTGTGCTTCGAGACGCTCGATATTTTTTCGGATGGTGTTGTGGCTGACGGAGAGTTCGCGGGAGGCTTTACGGAAACCGCGTGTGCGAAAAACCGATTCGTATTGTTCAAGATGTTGGGTATTTAATCGCCAATCCATGGCTGGTAGTCCTTATGCTTGGTCAAATATTCTCTGGTCAAGAGTCCCTCTTGGACCAAAACCGTCACCAAATCATAAGAAATGAATTATTACAGTTTGACGTCTAATTCATCGATGAGACGCCCAATGAATCAATTACATCAAGTGACGACTAGCTTTCCGGTTCCCTTCAACGAAACATTTCGGCTCGATGCATTACGGCAACTCGAGATTCTCGATAGCCCGCCACAGTATCGGTTTGATCGCATTACAAAGCTTGGGGCATCACTGTTCAACACACCGATGTGCGCCATCAGTTTGGTTGATGCAGATCGACAGTTCTTTCTCTCTCATCATGGGTTTGAAGGGAGCGACACGGCGCGCGAGCACGCATTTTGCAATTACGTGGTTGCAGATCAATCGCCCTTGATCGTCCGGGATGCCACGCTCGATGATCGATTTGATGACAATCCGATGGTGGTTGGGAATTTCCATTTGCGGTTTTATGCCGGCGTTCCTGTCACTGATTCAGAGGGGCATGCGTTGGGATCATTTTGCATCCTTGATCGTGAAACTCGGGAGACGGGTTTGACTGAAGCGCAAATCGAAGCGCTTGAGGATTTGGCCGCCATTGCGATGGATGAAATGAAAACAGGGTTTGAAAAACAGCAGTGGTCAGACGAAATCGAAGATGCCAACACCCGATCTCGGACACTGGAACAAGAAAGGCAGCAGGCTGTGGCGGCCAGTCAAAGCAAGTCTGAATTCCTGGCCAGTATGAGTCATGAAATCCGAACACCATTAAACGGACTGATTGGCTCTGCAGATCTTTTGTCAGAAACCACGCTGGATGCGGCTCAACGTGAATCAATGGGGACGCTGTTGGCGAGCGCTGAAACGCTTCTCGGGCTTCTAGATGATGTTTTGGATCTGTCGAAGATCGAGGCCGGAGAGATGCGCTATGAGCAGTTGGAGTTCGATGTCGCTTCGGAAGTTGAACATATTGCGATGATTCTTGCCAATCAGTCGGCGAAATTCGATGTGGATGTGATGCTTGATATTGCTGATGATTTTCCAACTCAGGGTCTTGGGGACCCAACACGGCTTCGGCAGATTGTTTTCAACTTAGCAGGCAATGCCATCAAATTTACCGATTCCGGGGTTGTGGTCATTCGCCTTCAATCACCAAGCCCGAATCAGGTTCGCCTGCAAGTTGAAGATACTGGAATTGGGATGAGCGAGTCGCAGGTTAAGACCCTATTCGAACCATTTAAGCAGGCTGATTCTTCGATCGCTCGTCGTTATGGTGGCACCGGACTGGGGATGACCATCGTTCAGCGTTTGGTGCATGCATTTGATGGATCCATCAGTGTGCGATCCACAGAAGGCCAGGGAACTTGTGTCACCGTCGATCTGCATCTTCCATTGAGTGATCCAACCCCTCGCGAAGTCGCACGTTTCCCCTCAATGGTTAATGGCTGTCGAGTGTTGGTGATCGATGACGTGGCGATCAACCGGAGCATTATTGAAGGTCTTTTGACACGCGCCGGAGCCATCGTTGAAGGAGTGGCAGATGGGTTTTCAGCCCTGTCGAGGCTCGATGCTGCATGGCTCGGGTCATCTCGATTTGATGTGGTCTTGTGTGATGATCTGATGCCGGGCATGACCGGTAGGAGTTTTGTGCGTCAGTTCAAAAAGCAAGCGATGCCAACCCCGATTATTGTGATGACGAGTGCTGGGTCGTCCCATGAGTTGACTGAGGTCGGAGCGAATGCAGTGGTCGCAAAGCCTGTTCGTGCGGCACCGTTGATTGCAGCGATTACCGACGTTGTGACTCAATCCCGTCAACAAAGCGATCAGGCAGCCCTCCCCATTCCGAGACCAATGACTCGAAGCCCAGTCTCTGAGGAATTATCGCTCGCCGGGCTATCGATCTTGGTTGCTGAAGACCATCGCACGAATCAGCTTGTGATCGAAAAGCTGCTGCATTCCCTCGGGGCACAATCACAAGTGGTGGAAAATGGGCAGAAAGCCTGTGATCGGCTGAAGTCAAAGACGCATTTCGATGTCGTATTACTGGACATTCATATGCCAGTGATGAGCGGTATTGAAGCCGCGCAATGGGTGAGGGCTCAGGCTGCGACAACTCATCTTCCGATGATTGCCTTGACAGCCAACGCCTTAGAGGGTGATCGCGAGCGCTATTTGCATGCCGGGTTCACCGGCTATTGTCCGAAGCCGATTCGTCGCTCTGTACTGNCCTCTGCNATTCTTCATGCGATAGGCCAGAAGGTCCATGTCTAATGCATCGAATCGCTCACGGTTGGCTTNAGATATGCGCTTTTATGCCATCTTGTCTCACATCTTCCCTCNACGGTTCAGTCATAAGGTTGCATTGATTGCATGCTTGGGTATGCAGATTCCATGGGTCAGTCTGACGATGTATCTCACACCATTNTCGGATCGATTGGCACTATCCTTGATTGATCTCGCAGTCATCGCTGGGACGTTGATGTTGGGGGTCCTGCTGACTTGCACCGCGATCCAGGCCTTAATGGTCCCGTTATATCGTATTCATGCTGCCACTCGTGCATCTGGGTACGTTGATCGATTGCCCGAACATTATCGAGATGAAATGGGTGAAGTGATGAAACTCGTTAATCGCTTGAGCACAGAAGCGGTGACTGATCCACTGACGGGACTGTTAAATCGCAAAGGTTTGCTTGAAGGGATCAAAGCATGTCCACGGGGTGCTGTGATCGTCTTCGATCTCAATCAATTCAAGCAGATCAATGATACTTATGGCCATCAGGTCGGTGATCAGGTGTTGGTACAAGTCGCTCAATGCTTAAAAGCTCAGATCCGCCAACCCCAAGATTTGTTGGCACGTTGGGGTGGAGATGAATTTTTAATGGTACTTCGAGATGCGACAGAGGGCAGCGCTCAGCAAAAAGCGCGGGACATTGAAGCCTTGCTGGCCCGATGTTGGCTCGATGGCTCAGTCAGGCCAGCACCTTCGGTCAGTTTTGGAATTCAGATGCTGACAGGCGGCAATCTTCAGACCGATATCGAACAGGCAGATCAGGCGATGTATGAACACAAAGCATTGCGATCAGACGGTGTCAGTGGTTTGACAAATCACCGATCGATGCATGGAGTTTGATGCCATCCATGACAGATCGCGACTAAACGCGTTCTGCAGTTTGGGTCATGAGTTTTGCACCTTCCCACATCAGTCGCCGGACGGGGGTTGGTAACTGTTGACCACCTTGGTCCAGCGCTGTTTGTCCATGGCGGATTTCGTCATCTAGCATCTGCTGCAGAATCTGACGGGATGCGTGATCACTGGCTGGAAGCCGCTGAAGATGGTCGCGGAGGTGACGTTCGACGTTCTCTTCGGTGGCATGCACAAAACCCAGTGATACTTTATCTGAGACCAAGGCAGCTCCAGCACCCAAGGCAAAAGACACTGAATACCATAGGGGATCCAAGATACTCGGTTTGGCATTGAGTTCATGTAACCGCTCTCGACACCAGGCGAGGTGATCCAATTCCTCTTCGGCGGCTTTGGCCAATGCGGTTCCGGTGGCTTCATCAGAGGCAAACAGAGCTTGCCCGTTATAGAGGCCCTGAGCACAGATTTCACCGGTATGATTGACCCGCATCAAACCACCAGACACTCTGATCTCATCATCTGTCATGGGATCAACCAACGCACCCCGTGATGGAGATGGGAGTTGCGGCTCAGGTTTGACTCGTGCAACTGTTCGCAACAGGCCATCGAAGCCATGAATCAGACGATCGATCGTATTCAACGGTGAACCCCCAGGTGCATGCCAAATGACTGCCCAAGATCCCGGACTTCTCTGACCATCCGCTCTGGTTCATCAAGCCGTAAGACATGGGTCGAGGCTAATTCCTCAAAATCTAAATTCGCCTGAGTGGCACTCTCTTCATCGGTTAGGATACCAAACAGCAATCCATGCGATTCGGCCAATCGTCTGAATCGCTCACGATCGTCAGGATTCTCAAAACCACCAGAGACGACCACCGGGAAGCCGGCTCGTAACGAGAGTTCAGCCAGTTCGACCAAATGGCGATAGGTTTTTGGAGCGGTATTTTCTTGACCACCATAGAGCCGTTGACGCTCAAGATCTGAGCGCAAACGGATCATGCCAAAATCATCAATCAATTGGTGGGTTAGGCTTTGGCGAATATCGACGTCAAGACCAAGCGTAATTAACAGCACCCGCGGCCGAATAGTTGTTGCATGTTCGGCCATGACCGCATACCGACGATAACGCGCCACTGGAGAGGTGTCGGTTTCCGTTGGGAGAACAGGCGCGTTGAGTTCCAGTAAACATTCTTTGGCTCGGACCATCGCGCGATAGGCTTGGTACCCTTGATAGACCCAGAGTGCATGATAATCACCACTCAGTTCGAGATAACGATTGAGTAGGTGCCAGGCTGAGGCAAAATCGTCGCGCGCTTCAAGATCCACCGTCAAAAACGCGATCTCACTGATCACATCAATCCAGCGGAACTCGGCGCGGTATTCAATGCAATCGAATAACCGAATCTCATGAGACTGAGTTTCAACCACGTTACCCAAATGAAGATCACCATGGCATTCTCGGATCATGCCCAAATCTTTCCGCTCGGCAAAGCGAGGCCACAATCGCTTGAGGTATTCGTGCGCCCAGGCCTCGAGTTGCAATAGTTGGGCTAAATCCTTCGCTTCCGTCAGTCGGGGCCTGACCTGATCAAAATTCAGTTGCGCAGGGACATAGAGTGAATTGGGCTCACCAAAAGGCATCTCGATCCCCGAGACAGGGGCTTTTGCGTGCAGGTCGAATACCGCTTGGCAGAGCTTCTCCAAGCGCTCATGATTCAGCCCTTCTGCATTGTGGATTTCATCTAAGGTGTTGTTGGGATCGAATTGATGCATTTTGACGGCATATTCGATGGGCTGCCCCTCGCCTTGGCCAACCTGGATTCCAGCCTCAGTTTGATAGATGCCAACCACATCAATATAGAGTTCACTAAAACTGCGTTGGTTGAGTGTGAATTCGCTGTGACAAAGTTCGTGTCTGGATTCGAGGCTGCTGGCATCCAGGAAATACAGATCAACCGGCTTTTTAATTTTGTACGCAAATTGACCGGTGAGAAGGATCCAGGCGAGATCAGATTCAATCACTTCGATCGTTGTCACGGCATGCGGATAGCATGATTGATGTCGCAATGCGTCAATGAGCGTCTCGCTCACCTCGTCCTCCCGGTATACTGGCGCCCATGAAACGATGGTGGCACCTGTTTTTGAAACTTTCTCTTACCCTACTGGTAGCAGTGGGGTTGGGTCTAGTCTATCTCAATGCGCATCTAACACGACAATTTGAATCGTTGTCTTGGGCAGTGGGCGCGAAAATCTTTGCGAGACCGCTGGAGTTGTATCAGGGTGCACCTTTTACGCTGGATCAAGTCCGATTCGAGTTGGACTTATTGAATTATCAGAATGTCAAGGGTCGCCCGGGTCAAGGCCAATATCAGCTCGACGACCAAGGGATTCAGGTAGGAATCCGAGGTCACGCGTTTCCCGATGGCGTTGAGCCCGATCGTTTTGTTCGGATTGATTTTGCGCCGCGTCAAGTCAGCGCGCTGACCGATGGGCGAGCGCAACCACTCGACATTATTCGCTTCGAGCCACTTGTTCTGGCGCAATTATCCGGGGCGCATGCCGATCGAGAGATCATTCGATTAAATGAGTTACCGCCGCGCTTTGTTGATTTATTGATCGCTGTTGAAGACCGTGGGTTTTATGACCATGCCGGGATTTCAGTCACGGGGATTCTGCGTGCAGCTCTGAACAATGTATTGGCTGGGCGATTTGCGCAGGGCGGAAGTACTCTGACGCAGCAACTGGTGAAGAACCTTTACTTAACCCGAGAACGCACCTTGTCCCGAAAAGCACTTGAGGCGATTTATGCAATCTTGATTGATGCTGGGTTTTCTAAAGAACGGATTCTTGAGGCTTACGTCAATGAAGTGTTCTTGGGACAGTGGGGCAATCGTGCGATTCATGGGTTTGGAACAGCGTCCCAATTTTACTTTGGCCGTCCAATCAACGAGCTCTCACTCAGCCAGCAGGCCCTGCTCATTGGCTTGATCAAAGGACCGAGCGCTTTGAATCCTCGACGGTTTCCGGAGCGAGCGATCGAGCGTCGAAATTTAGTGCTGACGTTGGCGGTATCCCAAGGGGTGATTACGCAGACAGCCGCGGAAGCAGCCTCGAAGCGCTCGTTATCGGTGCCAAAGTCACCAGCTGATCGTATCGGTCGATTCCCCGGCTATGTGTCAGTGGTTCGTCGTGAATTGACTCACGATTACAGCAGTAAGCAGTTGACCATGGCTGGCCTGAAGATCTACACGGCGCTGGATCCTCAAGTGCATCGAGGACTTGTCGAAGGACGGAAACAGAGTTTGGCTCGATTACGGGATATCGGTCTTGATGCAACAGCTGAAGTTCAGCTCGGCGCCTTGGTCGTCGATATTCCGACCGGTGAAATCCAAGCAGTGTTAGCGGGGCGCGATCATCGAATCGGTTTCCATCGAGTACTCGATGCGCGCCGTCAAATTGGGTCACTGGTGAAGCCCTTTGTCGTTGCCGCGGCGATTGAACAAGACACAGACCTGCATGCCGGCAGCTTAGTTCGTGATGAAGCGGTGTCCATTCTCGATGATCAAGGAGCGGTCTGGGCACCGAAAAACTACGATCGGACCGAACAAGGCGTGGTTCGTCTTGAAACAGTGATCGCAAACAGCATCAACCAAGCGACTGTGCATCTGGCATTTGGGGTCGGTCTCGATCCGATCCTTGAGCGACTGCAAACCTATGGGATTCCGGTTGGGCCAACCAAACCGCCTGCGACGGTGCTTGGGGTATCTGAAATGTCGCCCTATCAAGTGGCGTCACGCTACCAGGGAATTGCTCAATCAAGGACATTTGGCACCATTGAAGGCAGTTCGGACGGTTGTGGATGAGACAGGCCGTACGCTGAGCAAACGGCCATTTCAATCGAGCCGGCTGATGACAGCACGTGCGGCAGTGCAAGTGGATCACATGATGCGAGTCGGTGCCAAAGTGGGCACGGGACGGGCCTTCGGTTCCCGCTATGCAGAGGTGATGGCATCGAAAACAGGAACAACCGATGATGGTCGTGACGCATGGTTTGTCGGCGCAGATGGTCGCAGACTCGGTGTTGCTTGGGTTGGATTTGATGACAATCGAAAAGCCGGTTTGGTGGGATCCGTGGCGGCACTTCCGGTGATCACTGACGCTTTTCAGTCCGTCCAGAGAAGCAACCGATCCAGCACATTGCCGGATGGATTGCGCTACAGTTGGATCAATCAATCGGGACAAATTGTCGATCAGTCGTGTGAAGGTGCCGAAAAGCGTCCGTTACCGATAGACTATCCCGAGGCGAGGGCAGGTGATTGCGGCGCTGGTGATTCTGATTCGCAAGATGGTCGCTGGCTGAAAAACTGGTTTGGAGGATGATAATGCGGCTTGGGTTGAGTGTGGTCTGTATGGCTTTTGTGGTTGGGTGTACTCAGACTCCAGTATCAAGGCCTCCTGTGGTGGATGCTTCATGGCGTGCCAATGAGGATGACCGGGTTGTCTCTTCAACTCGTGTCATTTCGATGTCTTCGCCAAATATCCAGCGAGAGAAAGGTGAGCGCAATGAAGTGACACCGATTGAGCCGATCGCCAAAATTGAGCCGATCGACCAACCGAAACAGCAAACCGAAATCCCGCCTGCGGTGTTGTCACTGCTGGAACAGGCTGATCAATTGAAGACAGCGGGGGATTTAGCCGGTGCATCCTCCCGCCTTGAGCGTGCACAGCGGATTGCTCCAACAGAACCGGAAGTGTATTTCCAGTTATCCAGTTTGCGACTGGAGCAAGGAAACCATGAAGACGCGATGAATATCGCATTGCAAGGCGTCGACTTGTCAGGCACCGATCAAGCCATGAAACGTGATCTTTACACAGTGATCGCGAGGGCGCGTGACGCGCTTGGTGATTCGGCTGGGGCCACTGAGGCGCGCCGGCTAGCGCGCGCAGCCGGTTCTTAGAGAGCCTGTAGAGATTCTCGAGCAGCGGTCAAGGTGTCATCGATGACTTGGTCGCTGTGGGTTGATGAAACAAATCCAGCTTCATACATCGATGGCGCCAAATACACCCCCCGGTCCAACATCAGGTGGAAGAAGCGTTTGAAAATTGCTTCATCGCAAGCGGTGACCTCAGCAAATGATGTGACTGGACGCTCGGCAAAAAATAACCCAAACATCCCGCCGCGACTCACACCTTGCATCGCGACTCCGGCTTCCTGCGCCACTCGCATCATTCCGTTGACGAAACGCTCAGTGGTGGCGGTGAGTGCTTCATAGAATCCCGGTGCCGATAGCTCTGATAAGGTCGCAATCCCTGCAGCCATCGCCACCGGGTTCCCTGATAAGGTGCCTGCCTGGTAGACGGGTCCGAGTGGTGCAAGCATATCCATCATATCCTGACGCCCACCAAAGGCGCCGACAGGCATTCCGCCACCGATAATTTTGCCAAGACACGTTAAATCAGGCTTGATTTGCGTTAGCGCTTGCGCACCACCCTTGGCGACACGGAAACCGGTCATGACTTCGTCAAAAATTAAGACGACACCGTATTGATCGCAGAGGGTTCTCAAGCCCTCTAGGTAGCCAGGCTTTGGCAGGATCATATTCATGTTACCGGTGATTGGCTCAATGATGAGGCATGCGATGGAGTCGCCTTGTTGTTCGAATAATGCTTGAGCAGCATCGAGATCATTGAATGGAAGATTCAGCGTGTGCTTCGCTAAATCTGCTGGAACACCTGGGGAGCTCGGCACACCAAATGTGAGTGCACCTGATCCGGCCTTGACCAATAAACTATCGGAGTGGCCGTGATAGCAGCCCTCAAATTTGACAATGGTGTCACGGCCGGTGAATCCGCGTGCCAGACGAATCGCACTCATGGTGGCTTCGGTCCCGCTTGAGCAAAAGCGGAGTTTTTCCATGGATGGAAAAAAGGTTTTTACCAGTTCCGCCATGTCCGTTTCGATCGCTGTTGGTGCACCAAATGACAAACCATTTTCGATAGCATCTCGGACGGCTTGTAGCACTCTTGGGTTCGCGTGACCGGCAATCATCGGTCCCCAACTGCCGATGTAGTCAATGTATCGTTTTCCATCGGCATCAAAGAGAAACGGGCCTTCAGCCTTACTGAAGAATACCGGCGTTCCGCCGACTGCACGAAACGCTCGAACAGGAGAATTCACTCCACCTGCGATGGATTGACTGGCTCGAGCAAAAAGTTGTTCTGATTTGGACATCACGATTGTTCCTTAAAATAATTCTGAGAGCCGACGCGCTGCCTCACCGATCTCTTTGGCCCTGAATACGGCTCCGGAGACCGCTAGCATCGCGACGCCGGTATCTAAAATTTGTCGCCCATTATCTAGGGTGATTCCGCCAATTGCGACCGTTGGAATAGCGCACTGTGACACTAAGTCCTTGAGTTGGTGGAGGGATAAGCCTGAGGCTTGGGGTTTGGTGTCTGAATCGAACAGTCGGCCAAAGGCGCAATAACTGGCGCCGTCAGCCACTGCCTGTTCCATGAACTCCTGTGAGCCATGACAGGTTCGCCCAAGCACCGCATGTGGCCCCAGCGATTGGCGAGCATCGAGCAGTGATCCATCCCCTTGTCCAAGATGCGCGCCATCGGCTGCCAGGACTTTAGCGATACTCACTTGGTCGTTAATCAAGCAGGGCGTGAAGTTATGACGACACGCCTCGAGCACCGCCTCGGCGAGCGCGAGATACAAGCCTGAATCGGTCGTTTTATGCCGAAACTGCACCAGCCGCGATCCTCCGGCGACAGCCTCATCGACCTGTCGATAAAGGAGCTCGGGATCTGTAATGGATGCGTCAGTGACGACATAAAGGCCTCGCATCAAAATGGCTTAACAATCACCAAAATGACAATGGCAATCAAGCTGACAACAGGCGCTTCGTTAAACCAGCGATACCACACATGACTGCGTGTGTTGGCATCATTTTTAAAGGTTTTGACGATTTTCATGCACCAATGGTGGTAACCGAGGAGTAACACCACGAAAGTCAATTTGGCGTGCATCCATCCCTGACTCATGTATTCGGGGACGAACATGATCAACCAAACGCCAAGAGCCACGGCAACAACCATCGATGGCGTCATGATGCCGTTTAACAGCTTCCGTTCCATGATTTTGAAGCGTTCGATNCCGGCTGTATCGGTGGNTTCTGTCATCGCGTGATAGACAAACAGCCGGGGAAGATAAAATANCGCCGCGAACCAGGTGATGACCGCGATCAGGTGGAATGCTTTAATCCAAAGGTACATATTGCCTCCTATTATGGAGACGGGAGTACACCAAGTCTGTCAGCGAAAGGCAAGGTCAGTCGCGTTCTTGGTGTCTGACCATTGATTGAACGTCGATGACAGCCTTAAATAAGTCACCTTCATTAATCACTCCTAAGAGTTCTCGATTCTGTTGATCGATGATCGGGACAGACTCACCCACAAAATCACTGACCACATGCATGGCGTGTTGCAGCGAGTCATCTACATGCAGCAAGAGGGGGTCGGCGTCAGCAAATTGGAAAACCGTTTGGTCGCCAGCTTCAATGGCTTGGTGCACGGACAGTTTCGCGGCTAATCGTCCAGAATCAGACACCACGTAGGCCTCGGTCTGTTGTTTTTCCCGCATCAAGGATAATGCCTCATGCCCGGTCGAGGTCTCAGACACTGCCACAAAATCGTCGCTTAAGTGAGGCTCAAGTGTGTGTTGGGAAAGGGCGATCGCCTCTCGACCCTGTGCCAAATCAATTCCACGATCGAGAAGCTGTCGATCGAAGAATGAGTGACCAAAGAGACGGTGGGTGAGTAGCATGGACGCCATCACAGCCATTAACGCGGCGACGGCATAGGCATAGGACTGAGTCAGCTCGAGCACGATCAAGACGGCGGCCACTGGTGCACCGATGACGTTGGCAGCGACAGCTGCCATGGCTGCAATACTGACCGCCACGCTTAAATCCGGGACGCCAAGAATCATTGCCAGTTGGGCGACGATCCCGCCGGCCGCAACACCGACAAACAATGCGGGAGAGAAAACGCCTCCAAACAATCCAAAACCAATACAGAGCGCTGTCATTGCAATTTTGACGACGAGCAATAACAGCAGCGCTGGCATTTGGTAGGCGCCGTCGAGCATGGCATTAATTGTACTTATCCCCAGTCCAAGAATTTCTGGAATCCAAATTCCGACAAGGCCACAGATGGTGGCAGCGGTCAGGATCAGTCGCTCAGCTGACCAACCGGTTTGCTTGGCAAATGCAGCCGATCGTCTCAGGGCTTCCATATAGATAATCGCGGCAAACGCGATGATGGGGCTTGCGATAATTAATACCGGTATCAGCGACACAAGATCGGGTGCTGATGACGAAATTTCGAAAGTTGCTGAATGTGAGAAAAACGCCTGACTGACCGCGGATGCAGTGACTGAGGCGATTGAGATTGGGGCAATCGCTCGGACCGAAAAATGACGCAAAATCGCTTCATGCGCAAAAACAATTCCTGCGATTGGAGCCCCGAACCCTGCGGAAATGGCGGCTGCCACACCACAACCTAAGTACACCTCGTGTGACAGTCTCGACGAAACGAAGCGCTTGACTACGATCCCGAGTGTGGCACCAAAGTGAACCAAAGGCCCGTATTGCCCCACGGATCCACCACCACCAGCAGCACTGGTAAATGCAGTGAGGGTTGATGCAATACCGTGCTTGATATCTAGGGGTTCTTTGGATTGTTGAGCATGGTAAATCGAATCTGCTGGACCATGCCAGCGGACGACCCCAAAGACCCGTCGGATCAAAATGACGAAAGCTGCAGCGATCCACAAAAAGATGAGACTTGTCAGCTCAAATTGACTGCCGGCAAGCGTGATTTCGAAGATGGAATGATTTTCACGAAGTGCGGTGAAGAACTGAACGCCAGAGACGTAGGCATTCGAGGTCCAGGCGATGAGTGTTCCAATCAGCCCTCCAATACCAAAAACAATCAGCAATTCGATGCCGGTATCTTTGATACGACTCTGCATAGACTTCCCCTGTCGAGTGCGTTTTGATGTCAGTTTGGCGTATTATGCGCGCAATTATTGAATGGATGGAAATCGTAAGTGAAACGCATAGGTATTGTGGGTGGCACAGGATATACAGGTGTTGAACTGTTGCGGATGCTGGCTTCGCATCCTGAGGTCGAGGTGAGCTGTCTGACATCTCGTTCTGAGGCTGGGAAAACTGTGGCTTCGTTATATCCGTGGTTATCGCATAATCAGCAGCTGAGGTTTGAAGAGCCGTCAGTCGATGCATTAGGCCACTGTGATTTAGTGTTTTATGCAACGCCCAATAAGATAGCGATGCATGAGGCTCGCGATCTACTCGAACGTGGCGTTCGAGTGATTGATTTGGCGGCGGATTTCCGATTCAGTGATCCGGCGGTGTGGGAGTCAGCGTACGGTGGACCCCATGGTGCGCCAGACCTCATTGATGAAGCCGTGTATGGATTGCCTGAAAAATATCGTCATTTGATTGCCGATGCCCGGCTAGTCGGGAACCCAGGATGCTATCCCACGGCCACCGCTCTCGCCTTGATGCCCCTGGTTGAGGCCGGTGCGTTAACGCAGTCACATGTGATTGTCGATGGAAAAAGTGGAGCGTCCGGTGCAGGACGGTCTGCGCGCACAGACCTGATCGTGGCAGAAGCGTCCGACAATTTTCATGCCTATGCCGCCGGTGGTCATCGCCATGCTCCGGAAATGGCCTATCAACTCTCAAAAATGGGTCAGGAAGTGACGATCACTTTTGTTCCGCATCTCTTGCCGATGATCCGAGGCATTGAAGTCACCGCTTACGTCTCCACATCATTATCATTGGAAGAGGCGCGGGCGCTGTTCGAAAAGCGGTATCAGGACGAGCCATTGGTGTCGTTGGCGTCCGCTGGCGAGCATCCTGAGACCCGATGGGTTCGAGGATCGAACCGCTCGGTGATCGGTCTTTACCAACAGCAACCAGGACAGTTGATCATCTCGAGTGTGATCGATAATCTGGTCAAGGGCGCGGCCGGGCAGGCGATTCAGAATATGAATTTAATGCTCGGGCTTCATGAGTTTGACGCGCTTCCATTGTATGCATTGAGTCCGTGAGATGTTATGACTGAAGTATTTGTACCGACCCCGATTCATTTGACTGAGCGTGCTGTTTCGAAAGCGAAGGAGCTGATCAGTGGTGAGGGAAATCCAGATCTGCACTTGCGAGTATTTGTCACCGGTGGCGGTTGCTCGGGATTCCAGTATGGATTCAGTTTTGATGAAGAGCATCAAGACGATGACACTGAGGTAGTGAAAGATGGTGTCACTGTGGTCATCGACGGAATGTCCTATCAATACCTTGTTGGTGCAACCGTGGATTATTCTGAATCACTGACTGGTTCCCAGTTTGTGGTTGACAATCCGAATGCGTCGAGCACCTGTGGGTGTGGAGCGAGTTTCAGCCTTTAGTGGGATGGATGATTGATCCGAGGACACCTGGCACCGCTGACCCAGTGATCAACGTGGTTGCCAGTGGTTGGCTATCGACGCATTGAAGCCCTAGCCAGCCAAAACAGGCGGCCTCAACAAAATCAGGGTCGATGGCAAAGGCATCGGATGTCACGACTAGTGGGTCGACGGTGTCATCAAGTGCGTCCATTAAGTGCGTGTTATGCACACCCCCCCCGCAGACCACGAGAATATCAACTTCTTCAGGAAGCGCTTGATGCACGAGGGTGGCTGTTAGCTGATTCAGTGTGGCTTGCACGTCTGCTGCACTGATGGGGGCTAACTGACCAAGCGTCTGTTGAAGCCATGATTGAGAGAAATACTCGCGCCCCGTGCTTTTCGGTGGCCTCTGTGCGAAATATGGGTCTTTGAGAAGTTGGTCTAGCAAATTCTGATGCACGGAACCTGATGCTGCGTACGCTCCGTTTCGGTCAAATGCCTGATTCTGAGACCGCTGATGCCAGCCATCCGATAGGGTATTGGCCGGTCCAATATCCCACCCACTCACGGGTTGGCCAGGGACTAATAACGAAATGTTCGCGATCCCACCCAGATTCAAGACAGCGACATTTTCCGTTTCGCGCTCGAAGTGCAGTTGGTGAAAGAGCGGGGCCAATGGCGCTCCTTGGCCACCGCGAGCCATATCACTCCGTCGAAACTGGTGTGCGACTGGAATCCCTGTCGTTTCTGCTAGGTATTCTGCAAATCCAATCTGCAACGTGGATCCAAGGTCAGGGGCATGCCAAAGCGTTTGCCCGTGGAATCCGATAACAGAGATGGATTCGTCAGTGGCGTTGATTAACTGCTGACATTGTTGCGCCACCACTTCGGTGTATTGATGTTCGAGGGTGAGAAGCTCGTGGATATTGGCATGTCCGGTTTCAATCATGCGTTTGAAGCCATCACGAACGCCTGGAGGGAAGGCTGTACTGAGCGTTGAGACCACCTCAACTCGATTGCCATGACCTGTTTCTTTCACCACGCAGGCATCCAGTCCATCCAGACTGGTACCACTCATCAGTCCGATGGCGGTGCGCGGAGTGCTAGCGGGCGGTGGTGTTTTGAAAAGCCAGTTCAGCATTACTTCGCTGAGCGCTCAATGAGGCAATTAACGGTTGGGCAATCGGCTCGAAGCGTGCAATTTCGCCTCGAGGAAGTGATTTCGCTTTGGGGAGTTTTTCGAGAATGGTGCGCGGATTTCGATGGACCCCGCTGACAATGAACTCGTAGTGGAGATGGGGTCCAGTCGCCAATCCAGTCATGCCGACATAGCCGATCACTTGACCTTGTTTGACTTTTTGGCCTGACTTGAATTTGCCGTATCTTGATAGGTGGGCATAGCGTGTCTCGATACTGTTTCCGTGCTTAATGATGACCGTGCGGCCGTACCCGCCCTTCGTACCACGGAAGGTGATCTTGCCATCACCAGCTGCGTAGATCGGTGTTCCCGTTGACGCCGCGTAATCGGTCCCTTTGTGTGCACGCATTTTGCCGAGGATCGGATGCTTGCGCGCAAGTTTGAAGTTGGAGCTGATGCGTCGGAAGTTCAGTGGTGCGCGCAAAAATGCTTTGCGCAAACTCACACCGTTTTGATCATAGTATCCAGTGTCTCCCTCGGTGTCGGTGTAGCGAACAGCGACAAAGGATTCGCCTGCGTTGATGAATTCGGCCGCCAGAATGTTGCCATATTCGATAAATTCGCCATCCAAATAGCGTTTTTCGAAAGTGACGATGAATTGATCTCCTTCGCGAATTTCATAAACGAAATCGATCACGTGTCCGTAGATATCAGCAAGCTCCATGATCAAGTTATCAGGAAGGCCTGCACGAGCACCGGCTAGGAATAATGAGCTATCAATCGTCGCCTTGGCGTGCTCAATGTAGATTTCGGCTTCGCGATGTTGTTGCTCGATCGTCCAACCGCGGTCTGAGTGTTTTGCGACAGTTTGGTCAAAAGGTGAGTGAATGACGGCGAGCTCCGCAAGGGTGTCGTCATTGTTGTAACGAAATTCCACGGTTTGTCCGACGTTAAGTTTCGACACGCGATTGTCTGAATCTTCCGCTTGAGTCAACGCATGCAGCAGTGTCGGCGAAAGACCTTGACGATTAAATAGACGGGACAGTGAGTCGCCTTGGTTGACGCGTTCGCTTCGGATTTCCAGCCGAGGCACCTGCGCAGCTGGCTTTGTCATTGCTTCTGTGAATAAGGAAAGCGCAGGAATTGGCATCGCTTGATCCGTGTTGGATCCGGTTTCACCAGTCGTTGGCCAGACCACTAAAACGGTGACAAAAATCACAGAGCTGACGACGCCGAGAACGTGAATTCCCGGAAACGGATGACATATCGCGTCTAAGCGATTGATAAGGTTGCGCATTCGTATCCCAACAACTGGTTTCGGAGAGTGTACACAAATCAAATGCAGGTTGCATATAAAAAAAGAATGGAGGTTATGTACACTATGGCGCTTTCAAACATGAGTCGAGAGTACCTATGGCAACAGTGGACGGGCGTGATCTTCAGGATGCAGTTGATCTGATTTCGCGCGGGGCGGACGAAATTCTTCCTCTGGATGAGTTAAAGGTCAAGTTAGACAGCGGGCAGCCGCTGAGGATCAAAGCAGGCTTTGATCCGACGGCGCCAGATCTGCATCTGGGGCATACGGTGTTAATCAACAAGCTTCGCCAGTTTCAGGACCTCGGGCATGAGGTGATCTTCTTAATTGGTGACTTCACCGGCTTAATTGGAGATCCGACCGGGAAGAATCAAACGCGACAGCCTTTAACAGAAGCCCAGTTGATGCAAAATGCTGAGACCTATGCGGCGCAGGTGTTCAAGATTCTAGATCGCGAGAAAACGCGTGTTGAGTACAACAGTCGTTGGATGAATGATCTGAAGCCGCAAGATTTTATTCGCTTGGCAGCAAAGTTAACGGTGGCCCGCATGCTTGAGCGAGATGACTTTAATAAGCGCTTTAAGTCTGAGCAGCCGATTTCGATCCATGAATTTTTGTATCCATTGATGCAGGGTTACGATTCTGTAGCCCTTGAGGCTGATGTCGAGCTTGGGGGTACGGATCAGCGCTTTAATCTCTTAATGGGTCGCGAGTTGCAACGGGATGCGGGCCAGAAGCCACAGACGATTTTGATGATGCCGATCCTTGAAGGCTTGGATGGTGAGAAAAAAATGTCCAAATCGCTTGGTAATTATGTCGGTCTCAATGATGCGCCGGGAGAGATGTATGGGAAACTCATGGGGATTTCCGATGAGTTGATGTGGCGTTATTTCGAACTACTGAGTTTTAAAAGTAACACTGAGCTCAAATCGCTCCGTGTCGATGTGGACTCAGGGTTAGTGACTCCCAATGCAGCCAAGGCTTTGCTCGCCAGAGAATTGATTACTCGGTTTCATGACGAAGATGCTGCCGATCGCGCATCAAAAAGTGCGGGGAACAAATTCAAAGCCGGCGACATCCCAGATGAAATGCCGGAGATGACCCTGTCATCGGATGCGGATGGCGGTGTTCCGTTATCTGTTTTGTTACGAGAAACGGGATTGGCGAAGAGTTCGTCAGAGGCGCGAAGCTTTATTACGCAGGGCGCTGTTCGCATTAACGGCGAGCTGCAAACAGATCTCCAGTTCCGCGTCAATGCTGGAGAAACACAGGTCTTTCAGTGTGGAAAGAAGCGTTTTGTTCGCGTCACTGTGACGAATTGATGACGAATCGATGAAAATTCGTTGACAGGCGAAGATTGCCCCCTATACTTCGCGCCTCTCCTGCCAAGCGGGGGAGTGCCAGAAGAGTTTGAGAAAATATTCAGAAACTTCTTGCAAGGCGAATAAAACACTGTAGTATTCGCGCTCCTCGATGAGGCGGCCTTCTTCGGAAGACTGGATTCAGAGAGCNAAATTAAAGGTTGCATTCTTAGTGAAGCTCACTAAAATGCGCCGACCAAATTTGAGGCTTCGGCTTCGCAGGCAACCGCCAAATTTTGTAAAAAAGTGGTTGCAAAAGACGCAGGGTTCGATAGAATGCGCGTCCACTTCAGAGAGGCCCTCTGAAGAGTTTTTTAACAAATTGATCAAGCAATGCGTGTGGGTGCTTGAGCTGGAAGTTGACACAATTTTCAGACAAGCAACCTGTATAAATTTATTTAGCAGTTTTGCGATTGTCTGAGCACAAAATATCACCTGGTTTACCAGGTACTCTTAACTGAAGAGTTTGATCATGGCTCAGATTGAACGCTGGCGGCAGGCCTAAGACATGCAAGTCGAACGGTAACGACACTAGCTTGCTAGTGGTCGACGAGTGGCGGACGGGTGAGTAACGCGTAGGAATCTACCTAGTAGTGGGGGATAGCCAAGGGAAACTTTGGGTAATACCGCATACGATCTAAGGATGAAAGGGGGCCTCTCTTTGAAGCTCTCGCTATTAGATGAGCCTGCGTAAGATTAGCTTGTTGGTGGGGTAATGGCCCACCAAGGCGACGATCTTTAGCTGGTCTGAGAGGATGATCAGTCACACTGGAACTGAGACACGGTCCAGACTCCTACGGGAGGCAGCAGTCGGGAATATTGGACAATGGGGGAAACCCTGATCCAGCCATGCCGCGTGTGTGAAGAAGGCCCTAGGGTTGTAAAGCACTTTTAGTAGTGAGGAAGGCTCAGTAGTTAATACCTACTGGGATTGACGTTAGCTACAGAAAAAGCACCGGCTAATTTCGTGCCAGCAGCCGCGGTAATACGAAAGGTGCAAGCGTTAATCGGAATTACTGGGCGTAAAGCGCGCGTAGGCGGCTTGGTAAGTTGGATGTGAAAGCCCCGGGCTCAACCTGGGAACTGCATCCAAAACTGCCTAGCTAGAGTATGGTAGAGGATGGCGGAATTTCCTGTGTAGCGGTGAAATGCGTAGATATAGGAAGGAACATCAGTGGCGAAGGCGGCCATCTGGACCAATACTGACGCTGAGGTGCGAAAGCGTGGGGAGCAAACAGGATTAGATACCCTGGTAGTCCACGCCGTAAACGATGAGAACTAGCCGTTGGACATCTTGCATGTTTAGTGGCGCAGCTAACGCGATAAGTTCTCCGCCTGGGGAGTACGGCCGCAAGGTTAAAACTCAAATGAATTGACGGGGGCCCGCACAAGCGGTGGAGCATGTGGTTTAA
>JGI10211J34971_10000123_pt1 | contig 59455 bp, 56 predicted proteins | sample Etolagsediment_FD_34971 | JGI IMG/M metagenome (IMG submission 34971) | reverse complement strand
ACAAAGTTACGGACCCGCATCAATCCATGCAACGAACCCGACGGCTCATTACGATGGCAAGAACCAAATTCAGCAAGTCGAATCGGTAACTCGCGATACGACGTAATTTTTTTGTTGTAGATCTGCACATGACAGGGGCAATTCATCGGCTTGACCGCATAATCGCGATGCTCGCTCGACGTCACGAACATATTTTCCTGATATTTGTCCCAATGCCCTGAGGCTTCCCACAAACGCTGATCGACCAGTTGCGGAGTTCGAATCTCTTGATACCCAGAATGCTCGAGTCGATCACGAATGTAGTCTTCTAATACGCGATAGACTGTCCACCCATTGGGATGCCAGAAGACCATGCCTGGGGCTTCTTCCTGCAAATGAAACAAGTCAAGGGTCTTCGCAAGATTTCGATGGTCGCGTTTAGCCGCTTCTTCCAAAAACTTCAGATGCGCTTCAAGATCTTGCTTCGATGTAAATGCGATCCCGTAAATACGCTGCAGTTGCTTGTTATTGACGTTACCTCGCCAATAAGCACCAGTGACGTTCGTCAATTTAAAGTGTCTTAGGAAACGCGTATTCGGGACGTGCGGACCACGACACATATCCACATATTCTTCGTGGTGATAAAGCCCAACAGGGTGCCCGTCATCAGGAATGTCTTGATGGATAATCTCAAGCTTGTAAGGTTCATCGCGCGCGGTGAATTCAGCGATGGCCTCGTCACGAGACGCCCATTGCTTGACCACTGGATAGTCTGTTTTCACGAGCTCCTGAATCCGTTTCTCAAGCGCCTCGATATCCTCAGGTGTCAGCTGACGCTCGTAATCGACATCGTAGTAAAAACCATGCTCAATCACAGGCCCAATGGCCATCTTTATCCCCGGAAACAACTGCTGACCTGCGTGACCGACCAAGTGTGCAAAGGAGTGACGAATCACTTCCAAACCTTCGGGGTCCTTCGCGGTAATGAGGGAGACATTCGCGTCATGGTTGATGATGTCAGAGGCGTCTTTAAGCTCACCGTCGACCCGCCCACAAATCGTCGCCTTGGCTAATCCAGGCCCAATCGAGTGAGCAACATCAATCAGAGAAACAGGATCATCAAACTCGCGCTTGGATCCATCAGGAAGGGTAATTACCGGCATTTCCAACTCCAATCTGGCGACCCGTACCAAGGGCCTTCCAATATGGTTGTATTTGGTAGGCGCGATTGGAATCGAACCAACGACCTCCACCATGTCAAGGTGGCGCTCTAACCAACTGAGCTACGCGCCTGAAGAGCGGCGGATTATACAGCCTTCATTGTCGAAGTAAAGTAGCGACCTAAAGACTGTAGTAATGTCGGAACCACTCAACAAACTGAGGGATTCCTTCCTCGACCGTGACTCGCGGCGCATAGCCAATCGCGGCCTTCAATGCCGACACATCAGCATGGGTTGCAATCACATCACCAGGCTGCATCGGTAACGATTCCACTTGGGCTTTTTGGCCACAGGCCTGTTCAATCAGCTCGAGATATCGCACCAAATCAATCGGGCGATCCGATCCGATGTTATACACTCGCCAAGGGACATTCGATGTTCCTGGATTGGGCGTCAACGGATCATACGCAGGATCTGGGGTCGCGATTTGATCAAGTGTTCCGATCACGCCATCCACGATATCTGAAATAAACGTGAAATCGCGCTTGTGATGCCCCCCGTTAAACAACTGCACCGTACCACCTGTCAAAATCGCACGCGTAAATTTAAACAAGGCCATATCAGGCCGGCCCCATGGTCCGTAGACCGTAAAGAAGCGTAAGCCCGTGGTCGGTAGGCCAAACAAGTGACTGTAGGTATGCGCCATCAACTCGTTTGCCTTCTTGCTCGCAGCATACAAGCTCACCGGATGATCGACCGAATCCTCAACACGAAATGGCAGGGACTCATTCGCTCCATACACAGAGCTCGAGGACGCATAAACCAAATGATCCACCTGATGATGCCGGCAGCACTCGAGAATGTTCATAAAGCCCACAAGATTCGCATCGACATAAGCGTGCGGATTCTCGAGGGAATAACGCACACCGGCTTGCGCCGCCAAGTGCACCACCCGATCGATTTGATGGGCCTTAAACAGCGCCTCGAGCGCATCCCGGTCCTCAACGCTCGCGCGGACCTCGGTGTACCCATCACGCTCCAGGAGCCGCTGCCCACGCGCGTCTTTCAATGAGACTTCGTAATAGTCGTTGTAATTATCCAAACCGACGACGTCATCGCCTCGGTCAAGAAGACGGTGACTAACTGTCGAGCCGATAAATCCGGCCGAGCCGGTTACTAACACACGCATACATTAACTCTTCAATAAAACTCGAGCTGATCCAATCAGCGCCCAAACGATCAATGCTGAAACCAACAACAAAACCACCAATCCTGCACCCATCAGAATATCGCGTTCGAGCAAGATGCTATAGGTCGCAAGTCCTGTACTCAATGCGGCCATCGGAAATCCAAAGGCCCAATTTGCCGGGACAAAGGGCCTCGAGATCACTCGCAGCAGCATTGGTATGAGCGTCAGTAATAAAAAGAAAGCAACGGATAACATCACTGCACCAGGAACCACGCTGTGGTCACCCGCCAACAACGACCATGACACTGAGCCAATCGCCGGCGGTGCAACCAAAACCATTTGTGTGCTCTCAAGCTCTTCTGGCATCGGCTTTCCATGAATCAAGCGGAAAAACACAATGGGCAAGAGCATTAACCACATGACAATACCGATCGAGAATCCGAACCAAGCCAACATCACCTGACCGGTCGCCATCGCGCCGACTGGCACGACGATATTTCCCACAACAGGAATGAACCAAACCGGAGAGATCATCTCAAGGGCGAGCCCGCCCCGAAACCAGCCGTTGATCAACCAAGCAAGGTAAGCGAAGTGGGAAATCGCAGCCACCCAAATCAAGACGCGAGCGGCCTCGGGCATATGCGGGTTTAACAGCGCACTCAACAGCATCAAGCCAACGGTTAAACAGGCAGGCAGCACGCGAAGCTGCGGATTGTCGATGGTCTCTTTCAGTGCCCCTTTGTGAAGCTGATGCAGAACAATGGAGCCGAAAGTCACAAGGCCCAACAAAAGCATGGCGATCGAGATCATCCGACCAACACCGCTTTCCCAACCACCGAGATCAGACAGTGCACGCCACGCCAGCGCAAGCCCAAATAAACTCATAATCGCTGGTGCAAACCGAATTGGCATGATGTTCCTTAATTATTTAAACGCTAATGATTGAAGCTCTGCCACTGCATCTCGAATGGCAGCTGCGCGCTCAAATTCCAGTGATTTTGCCGCCTGAAACATTTCATCTTCAAGTCGTGTGATTTCTTTTGCCAACTGCTGCGGTGTGAGTGCCTGGGGATTCTTTGGCATCAGCGTCTCTGCTGTGGATTTGGCAGCCTTGTCTTTGGCTTTTCGCCCACGCGATCCTGGTGTTTCTCGATGCGCGCCTTCCATCACATCATCGATGCGTTTTTGAATCGTGGTTGGGGTAATCCCATTGTCTTCATTGAAGGCAATTTGCTTGTTGCGCCGACGTTCTGTTTCGTCCATTGCGCGTCGCATCGAATCGGTGATTCGATCGGCATACAAAATCGCTCGACCGTTCACATTCCGCGCCGCACGACCGATGGTCTGAATCAGCGAACGATCCGACCGAAGGAAGCCCTCTTTATCGGCATCCATAATGGTCACTAAGGATACCTCTGGCATATCCAAGCCTTCGCGTAACAGGTTGATTCCGACTAATACATCGAATTCCCCTTTCCTGAGATCACGAATAATCTCCACTCGCTCAACGGTATCAATATCGGAGTGCAGATAACGTACACGCACTCCATGCTCCATCAAATAGTCGGTGAGGTCCTCAGCCATCCGCTTCGTCAATACAGTAATGAGAACACGCTCATCTTTCGCGACTACGGTATGGATTTCACTTAAACAATCATCGACCTGAGAACCTGCAGGTCGAATCTCTATGGTTGGATCAACCAAACCGGTCGGTCGAACAAGCTGCTCAGCGACTTGCGCCTGATGCTCTTTTTCATACACACCAGGGGTGGCTGAGACAAAGACCATCTGTGGAGCCAGTGATTCCCATTCTTCGAACTTCAATGGTCGGTTATCTAACGCAGACGGCAGACGAAACCCATATTCCACCAAGGTTTCTTTTCGCGATCGATCACCACGATACATGCCACCAATTTGTGGAACGGTGACATGGGATTCATCAATCACCAATAATGCATCAGGAGGAAGATAATCAAACAGAGTCGGTGGAGCTTCTCCGGACGGACGACCTGACAAATACCGTGAGTAATTCTCAATCCCCTGACAATATCCAAGCTCAGCAATCATCTCTAAATCAAATTTCGTGCGTTGCTCTAAGCGTTGCGCCTCAAGTAACTTTCCTTGCTCTCGAAATTGCGCCAACCGCATTTTCAGTTCGTCTTTGATGTCGTCAAGGGTATTCACCAATCGGTCTTTACTGGTGACGTAGTGAGTTTTGGGATAGATCGTCAAACGAGGAACTTTTCGAAGTACCTCGCCGGTCAAGGGGTCAAAATAGGAGAGTTGTTCAATTTCATCGTCAAACAGCTCGACACGCACTCCCTCACGATCTGATTCAGCGGGAAAGATATCAATCACATCACCACGAACTCGATAGCTACCCCGACCGAAATCCATATCATTCCGCTTGTACTGAAGTTCCGCGAGACGTCTCAAAATTTGGCGCTGATCGATCGTCATGCCTCGAGTCAGGTGAAGGACCATTTCATGGTAGGCCTCAGGATCCCCTAGACCATAAATCGACGACACCGTCGCCACAATAATGACGTCATCACGTTCGAGTAGTGCCTTCGTCGCCGACAAGCGCATTTGCTCGATGTGATCATTAATCGAGGCATCTTTCTCGATAAAGGTATCACTGGATGGAACATACGCTTCTGGTTGGTAATAGTCGTAATAAGAGACAAAGTATTCGACCGCGTTATTTGGAAAGAATTCTTTAAACTCCCCGTATAACTGAGCTGCCAACGTTTTGTTATGAGCCATGACGATAGTCGGACGTTTGATCGCCTCGATCACCTTAGCGACGGTGAAGGTTTTCCCGGAACCTGTCACCCCCAATAGGGTTTGATGCGCTAATCCAGCCTGCACCCCCTCGATCAGGGTTTGAATTGCTGTCGGCTGATCGCCGGCCGGCTCATAGTCTGAAACAACTTGAAACGGGTGAGACTGGTCGTGGGTCATGGCGTCATCACATGCATCGCAAGTTGAATCGCGATCAATGCCACCATCCAACTCGAGAGAATCCGAATCCCGATCGGTGTCTGCGTTGGCAACCACAGTTGGATTTGCTTAAACAAACCACCAAAGAAGCTCGCTCCAAACAACATAGAAACAGAAGCGACAATTCGAATCAATTGATCACCAGACAGATCAGCGTGTACCGAAAAGACCATCATCATCGAAGCTGCACTGAGTATCGCGACGACACTGGCTGAAATAAGCGCAGGAGTTGTTCGACCAACGCACATCCACGCTGCAACCACCAATGCCATCAGGAGCGCCGGCAATGTGACATCAACACCAACAGCGCCCATCAACAAAGAGCAGGTGATACCGACTACTGCACCGCTAAAAAAATAAGCAGCCTGATCAAGATTTTGGACAATCCACAATCCAAATATCAGCCAAACGATCCAAACCAAGCTCAACTCAGAGGGCAACATGAGCCCAGCATCAATACGCTCAATCACGGTGGGATCTGTTCCAAGCGCATGCGCCCAAGACTGCGATGCCTGCGCAAAGAGCGCGATCGCAAGTGTTGCTTTACCCAACAAGATAACTCAAACCAATCGCTGAAATGACTCCGCCGCATCCCCGCACTAAGAGCTCACCCCGAGGCAAGCGCGTTGCGAAGCCAATCGCAACTCCAGCCAAGTGCAACAGCCCTGTCCCAATGACAAATCCTGCAGAATAAGTGATTGCGCTGATCTGTTCAGGCATTTCAACACCGTGAGCATAGCCATGAAAAATCGCAAAAATCCCAACCAACACCATTGCGATTGCCAACGGCGCTCGCACACGTAAGGCAATAAGCGCCCCAAGTACGACACCGGACAATGCAATCACAAATTCAACCAATGGAATCTCGAGACCAACGATACCGAAGGCTGCACCAACGGCCATGATCGATGGAAACACAATCGGTAATATCCAGAGCGCGCGTTCACCGAGGAACGCTCCCCAAAGACCCACAGCGACCATGGCTACAAGGTGATCAACACCCATAATGGGATGCAAAAATCCAGTGACAAACCCGCCACCAGCACCCTCAGGCGCGTGCGCAAGAGCGATCTCGGGCATCACAATTAAAAGGGAAATTAACAACAAGTTCATGCGATCACCGTGAAATCTATTCAGTCCAATCACGCAGCGTCTGTGCCGCTTCGCTGTGCAAGGCTACAGGAAATTCATACGAGCTAAAAGCAACGACAGATCACCGAAAGAGTCATATCGTCAAAAGAAAATCAAGGAGATTGGCTCCGCGAGCAGGACTCGAACCTGCGACCAAAAGATTAACAGTCTTCTGCTCTACCAACTGAGCTATCGCGGAACTCAGGATGGCCGCGAACTTTAATGATTCAAGGGTCCTTCGTCAAGACCTGACTCAGGATTTCTTGGTGCCGCCGGCTGAATCAATCGCGTGATCATTCGAGAACGATTTTTTTCCAGCGTCTTTTCCCCGATTCCCTTGATCACCAAGAGCTCCTCCGGGGTATCTATGGGGCCAAACCGTTGTCGATATTCAATAATCTTCTGGGCTTTAGCCAAACCGATTCCATGCAGGTGTTTGGCAATCTCTGCAGCGGTTGCTGTATTCAGATCAACAGACCCGGCAAGTCCGACCATTGATACTGCCGAGAGCATCAATCCAAGCAATAATGATTTCATGAAAGACCTCCTGAGAGGAGGCTAATGAAACGACTAGGCTCTGCTGACGAAATCGATGAGCCAACAGTCAGAGTTCGGCGATAATTTTCGCAATCGATTGCTCAGGATCAGCCGAGTCCGTGATCGGACGACCAATCACCAAATAATCCGAACCATTCTTGATCGCCTCGCTAGGCGTCACAATTCGGGTTTGATCATCTTGAGCCGACCAACTCGGCCGAATGCCTGGTGTCACCAAACAGAATGGATTACCGAGAGATTGACGTAATCGTTGGGTTTCTTGAGCTGAACAGACGACACCATCCAAGCCCGATTGCTGAGCCAAGCGAGCCAAATGGTCCACCTGAACCTCAAGATCTCGTTCCACACCTGTCTCCAGCAAATCCTGTTGAGACATACTGGTCAGGACTGTCACTCCAATCAATAGGGGTCGATGCGCTTGACCGTCAAGAATCTCGCGAGCCGCTCGCATCATGTCGGCCCCGCCGGCGCAATGCACATTCGTCATCCAAACCCCTAAGCGCGCTGCTGCAAGGACTGCTTTCGCACAGGTGTTTGGGATGTCGTGGAATTTCAGATCTAAAAAAACGTCCAAACCAGCGGCATGACAAATGTCCACTGCGAGAGGTCCGACTGATGTAAAGAGCTCTTTCCCGATTTTGACTCGGCAATGCTTGTTCGGGATCTGTGCGACCAAGTCCTTTAATTCGGAGGTCGTTGACACATCAAGCGCAACAATAATGCGTTGATCAGCCATCAAGCGGTTTCCGCTTAGTGGGCATGATCGATGCCAACAGCACAAAAATCGCACCGGTGACCACGCCGATGAAAAACGTCGCGATCAACACCACAGCAAGACTCGTCGCGGGAATTTGCAACCAGACTAGGTCAATAACAACAGGATCTGAATTAAAGAGATAGAGCACACAACCGGTCACTAACAGGGTAACGACCCCAAAGAAAGTGACCAGCCGTTTGACTAATTTCATGCTTTCCGGGATTCCAGAAATGCAGTGTTGACTGCTTCTCGCAGCTCTTTACCCGGCTTAAAGTGCGGAACGGCTTTGGAATCCAAAACCACTGACTCACCGGTCTTTGGATTACGACCCACACGCGCTTTACGCTTGTGTAAGGAAAAGGATCCAAATCCCCGTAACTCAATTCGACCACCTTCAACCAATTGTCGGCTCATGCGATCGAAAATTGCCTTCACAGCTAATTCCACATCTTTAGGAGGTAATGTTGGGTAGCGTGTTGCGATGCGTTCGATCAGCATCGACTTAGTAATACCTGACATATGACCTTCCGATGTCTGGCCGGGCATTGCCCGGCCTCAGTTGCCGGATTACTCTCGGCCTTCCATCTGAGCTTTGATGAGCTCACCGATCGTTGTAGGACCAGCGTCACCTTCTTCAGCGGGTGCTTCATTCAGGTTACGCATGGCTTCCTTCTCTTCGGCTTCTTCCATTGCACGAACTGACAATGAAATCTGGCGCGTCTTACGATCAACATTCGAAATCTTCGCTTCGATTTCATCACCAACGTTCAACACGTTGCGAGCATCTTCCACACGATCACGAGACAATTCTGATGCTTTCAGAATCGCAACGACTCCGTCACCAAGATCAACCAGCGCTTGCTTTGGCTCAACTTCGGTCACAGTTCCTTTGACCACTGCGCCTTTCTCGGTACCAGACAAGAATCCACCCATTGGGTCTTCTTCCAACTGCTTCACACCCAATGAAATACGCTCGCGCTCTGGATCCACTGCCAAGATGACCGCTTCAAGATCTTCACCCTTCTTGAAGTTACGAACCGCAACTTCACCTGGCTCTGACCACGAGAGATCCGACAAATGGATCAAGCCATCGATGCCGCCGTCAAGACCGATGAAGACACCGAAGTCAGTGATCGACTTAATCGGACCGGACACTTTTCCGCCTTTCGCATGTGTCGCAGAGAATGCTTCCCATGGATTAACTTTACATTGCTTGATACCGAGTGAAATGCGACGACGCTCTTCATCAATATCAAGAACCATGACTTCCACTTCGTCACCCAAAGACACAATCTTCGACGGATGAACATTCTTATTGGTCCAATCCATTTCAGACACGTGCACGAGACCCTCAACACCTTCTTCGATCTCAGCAAAACAGCCGTAATCTGTGAGGTTCGTGATCCGCGCATTGACGCGCGTATTGACTGGGTAGCGATTCTTGATTTCGATCCATGGATCTTCGCCAAGCTGCTTCAAGCCAAGAGAAACACGGTTACGCTCACGGTCAAACTTCAAGACCTTCACATCCACTTCGTCACCAACAGCGACGACTTCTGATGGATGTTTAATGCGCTTCCACGACATGTCAGTGATGTGCAGTAAACCATCAACACCACCTAAGTCAACGAACGCACCGTAGTCAGTGAGGTTCTTCACGATACCCTTCACTGCCTGGCCTTCAACCAGATTCTCAAGCAGCGCTTCGCGCTCTTCAGAGTTCTCTTGCTCAAGCACAGCGCGACGCGAGACAACGACGTTGTTCCGGCGCTGATCCAGCTTGATCACCTTAAATTCGAGTTCTTTGCCTTCTAAATGAGCGACATCACGCACGGGACGGACATCAACCAAGGATCCTGGCAGGAACGCTCTGATCCCGGCGAGATCAACTGTGAATCCACCTTTGACCTTTCCGTTGATGATACCCATGACGACTGCAGTCTCTTCATGCGCTTTCTCAAGGTCGATCCACGCTTCTGCACGCTTCGCTTTTTCGCGAGACAGGCGTGTGGCACCAAAACCGTCTTCAACCGCGTCCAAGGCAACCTTGACTGAATCGCCAATAGCGATAGCCAATTCCCCGGATTCGTTCATGAATTGTGATCTTGGGATCGCTCCCTCAGATTTCAGACCTGCGTTGACAATCACGAAGTCTGGTTCAATGGCGACAACGGTGGCGTCAACAATAGCGCCCGGAGTCATATCGATGTCGTTTAGACTCTGTTCAAAGAGTTCTGCGAAAGTTTCGCTCATTCATCTATCCTATTTTTTCGGCTTCACGCCGTCCGTCTGATCAGCCCAAACGGAGTTGGTTTTTTGATTTCAGTGAGCTTCGTTGCTGATGTCACCACTGAAATCTGACATTTACTGCATCAAGCCTTTGGCCCGGCACAGGTCTCGTGTTTCTGCGACCACATCGGCTACAGTTTTCTCCGAACTATCAATCACGGACGCATCGGTTGCCGGCACCAAGGGTGCGACTGGACGCGTTCGATCTCGGACGTCCCGAATTTCGAGGTCGCGTAGTATAACGGAACGCTCAACTATTTGACCAGACTCAATTAATTCTAAATACCGACGCTCCGCACGAACCTCGACACTGGCATCCAAAAAAATCTTTAATTCGGCGTTTGGAAAGACAATCGTGCCAAGGTCTCGGCCATCTCCAACAAGACCTGGAAGCCTTGCCTGACGGCGCTGGAGATCCATCAGTGCACTTCGAACCGGCGGATGAATCGCCACTTGGCTGGCGGCATCCGCAACCATTTGAGTCCTCAGCTTCTGGCCCACCGACACACCATTGAGCACGACATCCGTGTGATTCTTGTCGTAGGGAAAGCTTAATTCGAGTGAATTGGCGAGTTCCACAAGCGATGGAATGTCATCAAATGCAATTCGATTGTCCGTCGCCGCCAGACCGAGAATGCGATAGATCGCACCTGAATCTAATAAGTGAAAACCGAGTTCTAGCGCAATGCATCGTGCAACTGTTCCTTTTCCAGCCCCGCTCGGGCCATCAATGGTAATGACAGGCACAGTCACGATGACACAGTCAACGGAAAACCAGTCTCGCGAGCAAGACCCACAAAATTCGGAAAACTTGTGGCAACGTTCGCACAATCGTTGACCACAATCGGCTCGCGACTCACGAGACCCGCAACACTGAAAGCCATTGCGATTCGATGATCCTCATGAGCCTCAACCGAACCTCCTGCAAATCGGAAATCCGGTCCACCACCCTGAATCACAGCGCCATCAGGGGTTCCCTCAATGACAACACCCAAGGCACTTAATCCATCGACCATACTCTGAATTCGGTCAGACTCTTTCACCCGGAGTTCTTCCGCACCCGTCACCCGGGTTTGCCCCGTTGCACAACAGGCCGCAACAAACAGCACAGGAAATTCATCAATCGCAAGAGGAACCAACGCTTCTGGAACGTCAATACCATGCAGGGGAGCAGAGAGCACACGCAAATCCGCAACTGGCTCGCCGCCAACTTCGCGTGCATTCAACACTTCGATCTTGGCACCCATTAATTTCAAAATTTCAAGAATCCCCACTCGAGTGGGATTGATTCCCACGTGCGATACAGTCAAGTCTGATCCTGGAACAATGGATGCAGCCACTAAGAAAAATGCCGCTGAGGAAATATCAGATGGCACGTCAATATGACAGGCTGTCAAACGGCCTCCGCCAACCACTGATGCGGTCGCTCCATCTCGCCTGACCGGATACCCAAATCCCTGAAGCATCCGTTCCGTATGATCTCGGGTGGGTGCAGGCTCAGTCACACTGGTTTCCCCATCGGCATAGAGTCCAGCCAGTAACAACGCCGATTTGACTTGCGCGCTCGCCACCTGCATCTCGGTGTGACAGCCCGTGAGGGGACGACTACCGGAAATTTGAACAGGTGGCGTCCCATCCTCAGAGGTTTGAATCACCGCACCCAATCGCGACAGCGGATCACTGACCCGTCGCATTGGACGCCGAGAGAGCGAGGTATCACCCGTGAGCTCAGAGTCAAACGACTGTCCGGCGAGAATGCCAGACAGGAGACGCATGGATGTTCCCGAATTGCCCATATACAGAGGCGCTGCTGGAGCCTTCAGTCCATCCCGACCAACACCATGCACCGTCACTCGCCCGTCGATCGGTCCATCGATCTGCACACCCATGTCACGAAACGCCTGAACAGTGGCGATGGCATCCTCTCCTTCCAGAAACCCATCGACGGTGGTCACACCATCGGCCAGAGCTCCGAGCATAATCGAGCGATGTGAAATGGACTTATCGCCAGGGACTCGAATGGTTCCATGAATTCCCTGTTGAGCTTCAGTGATTGTAAAAACAGAAGGATGGGTATCCGTCACCGGATGAACTCCTTGATCAGTTAATGAGGAAAATAATTTGCGAGCTGTCCGCGCTCTTTCAAAACTTCGCATCAGCCACTCTCCATCGCCGGATGCAATGGCTTGACGCATTTCACCCAACCGCTCAGCAAAACGATCAATGCCACCCAGAATCGCCTCGCGATTGGCTAGGCTGATGTCTCGCCACATGGTTGGATCACTGGCTGCGACCCGAGTGAAGTCCCGAAAACCACCAGCCGCGTAGCGAAAAATCTCAAGATGCTCATCATCATCCGACAAAGCATGCACCAAATTGAACGCTAAAACGTGCGGAAGATGACTGGTCAAGGCCAGCACCTCGTCATGCCGCTCGACATCCATGGTTGAGACCGAGGCACCGAGACTCGACCAAAATGCGGACACCAGATCAATCGCGTCGACTGCGGTTTGCGAGTCTGGAGTCAGAATGACTTGATGATCAACATACAAATCAGGATTGGCGGCATCAACACCGCTTTGTTCGCTCCCGGCGATTGGATGACCGGGGACAAACCAAGACGGCGTGGTTCCGTAGACTGTTGCTAAATCACGAATCACACTGCCTTTGGTCGATCCAGCATCTGTCACCACAGAATGATCCGGACGCGCTTCACTCACCGCTTGAACAACTGTTAAAAATTGCCCCATTGGAACGGCGATCAACACCAAGTCAGCGTCCGCGACAGCATCACTGATCCTGTCAAAACTTTGATCAATGAGGCCCTTTGCAAGCGCTTGTTGACGCGTTGCTTCAGTCCGTGAATAGCCTGAAATCAGCCATTCTGTCGACCGTTTTTTCAGCGCCGCGCAGCAAGAAGCACCGATCAACCCAAGACCGATGACCGTGAGTCGTTTCATAAAACCGCTCTTGGGTAGGAGCCCAAGATCTTAAGCTCCGCTGATTGTGCCCGAATCTCATCGAGGAAAGTCTGCACCGCCTGATCATCGGCGTGCCCTTGAAAGTCGATAAAAAACCGATAGGACCAGATACCAGAGTGCGATGGACGAGATTCCAATCGCGTCATATCGATCCCATGACGCTCGAACGGCTCGAGTAGCCGATACAAGGCGCCGGGTTCATTTTTCACAGAAACAATCAGTGAGGTCTTATCTCGCCCGGAAGGTTCCGTCGATTGCTTGCCAATGACTAGGAAGCGAGTGGTGTTATCCGGACGATCTTCGATCGATCCCGCCACCGTTGACAACCCATAGGTCTCTGCCGCTCGCTCTCCGGCCACAGCCGCCAAACCATCATTGAGGTTTGATTCCGATACCAGACGAGCCGCCTCAGCATTGGAAGAAACTGTCTTGCGCTCCGCACCCGGCAAGTTTGCATCAAGCCACAAACGACATTGCGCTAAACTTTGTTGATGAGAGTAGACGGTCTGAATGCGACTGATCTCAAGACCTGGCTTGACCATGAGTGCTTGATGGATCCGCATTTCCACCTCACCACAAATCACCAGCGGTGAATCCAAGAAACATTCCAAGGTATGGGTCACCATCCCTTCNGTTGAATTCTCAATCGGCACTACGCCGTAATCGAGATTTCCAGCATCCACATCCCTGAACACCTCTGAAATCGTCGTCAATGGTCGCGTATCCACCGCATGGCCAAAGTGTTTTAACGCAGCCGCTTCTGTAAAGGTCCCAATCGGGCCCAAATATCCCACTGCCAGCGGTCGTTCGAGTGCCAAACAACCGGACATGATTTCACGAAAAATTCGAGCCACTTCTTCTTTTGGTAGCGGGCCTTCATTACGCTCCATGACTCGAGCTAGCACTTGTGCCTCGCGCTCAGGTCGGTAATAGACCGGCGCTTCACCGGTCTTGGCCATTTCCGCTTGTTTCACTTCAGCCACTCGCATGGCGCAGTCAGCTCGCGCGTTGATCAAAGTCTGGATTTGCTGATCAATCGCATCAATTTCTTCCCGAATTTTTAAGAGTTCCGGATTGTCACTCACGCCGCCGTCCTCTCAAACTCGCGCATAAAATCAATCAAGGTATTAACTTCCGTCTGCGTAATGGCATTGTAGATCGATGCCCGCATGCCACCCACACTGCGGTGACCTTTCAAATTCAACAATCCCTCTTTGATCGATTGCTCGACAAATCGTCCATCAAGGTTGGCATCAGCGAGGACAAACGGAATATTCATCAGACTCCGACAATCCAATGCGACCGGGTTGTGATAGAAGGAACTGTGATCAATGGCCTGATACAAGCTAGCGGCCTTTTTCCGATTCAATGCCTCAACTGACTCCACGCCACCGATCGAGTTGAGCCACTGAAGAACCAGGGATAACACCCACACCGGATAGACAGGTGGTGTGTTGACCATGGAGTCGTTAGCGATCTGATGACGGTAGTCCATCAGGCTCGGAGTCGTACTCTGGCATTCTCCCAGTAATTCAGTCTTGACCAACACAATGGTGACGCCTGCGGTTCCTAAATTCTTCTGGGCACCCGCATAAATCAGATCGAACTCTTGAATGGGCATCGAACGCGATAACAAATGCGAAGACATGTCGGCGATCACAGGAAGCCCAACGCTTGCCAGCGAACCAAACCATTCAACGCCATGGATGGTCTCGTTGGTACAGATGTGCAGATACTTTGACGATTCTGGAATCTGCCATGAATCAGGACTGGGCATGGTGGTGAAGTTGGTGTCTATGGCACTCGCAACCTCGACCGCAGTCGCATATTTTTGAGCCTCTTTAATGGCTTTCTGTGACCAAGCACCAGTAGTGACATAGGCGGCCGTATCGCCCGGGTTTAACAGATTCATCGGGACTTGAGAAAACTGAAGTGTTGCACCGCCAGGCAGAAACAACACACGGTAGGCGTCACCCACACCCAACAGCGTTTTCAATTGCGCTTCAGTCTCTTCAAACAAACGCACAATCAAACGATCCCGATGCGAATGCTCCATCACCGACACGCCAGAGCCCTGAAAATCGAGAAGTTCTGCCTGAATCTGTTCAAGAACCGGCAACGGCAGTGCCGCCGGACCAGAACAGAAATTAATCGGCCGACTCATCATCCATCTCCACGTCAGACCCGTCGATGATCTCACCATCGTCTGTGTCGCTCTCCGACAACGGTTCCACTGGGGGCTCGGCAACTGCGTCCACTCGAACCAATTGTTCACCATCTGTCAAACGGATTAGAGTCACACCTTGCGTATTTCGGCCAAGCACTGAAATATCCTGGCAAGGCGTGCGAACCATGGTTCCACCGTTAGTGATCAATAACAGATCATCGTCATCAATCACCTGCGCGGCACCAACGACAGCGCCATTCCGATCGGATGTCTGAATTCCAATCACACCCATTGCACCGCGACCTTTACATGGGAATTCGCTGACTAAGGTGCGTTTGCCATATCCGTTTTCGCAGGCCAAAAGGAGTGTCGCCTCGTCATCAGCAACGATCATCGCCACCACTGATTCTCCAGTTTCCTTCAATCGGATTCCTCGAACACCGCGCGCTTCGCGACCCATGGGCCGAACTTCGGTTTCGACAAATCGTGTCACTTTACCGTTCGAGTTCACCAACACAATATCTCGCGTACCGTCAGTGATCGACGCGCCGATTAAGGTATCATCTTCATTGAATTCAATGGCCCGAATTCCCGACGCACGTGGACGCGCAAAGCGCTCCAGCGGTACCTTTTTGACCGTGCCACGAGCTGTTGCCATGAACACATAACGACCCTCACCCCGATCGTCTTCGCCCAAAGGCAAGACTGCTGTGACACGACCGCCGCCNTCTAGCGCATCGATCATATTGACGATCGGCTTCCCTCGAGCNTTCCGTGACGCCTGCGGAATCTCATACACCTTCAACCAGTGCAAACGACCGGTATCAGTGAATAACAACAAGGTGTCATGCGAATTGGCAACCAACAGCAGATCAACCACATCTTCATCTTTGAGATTGGTGGCGCTCTTGCCTCGACCACCGCGACGCTGAGATTGGTAAGACGTCAAGGGTTGGGTTTTGGCATAACCTGTTTTCGAGAAGGTCACCACCATGTCTTCACGCGGGATCAAATCCTCAGTCGACAACGACAGATGTGACTCGATAATCTCAGAGCGACGTGCGTCTCCGTACTGATTCCGAACCGCTTCCAGCTCTTCACGAATCACCGCAGTCAGTTTGGTCGAATCTGCCAGGATCGCTTCACGCTCTGCGATATCCTCGAGGATAGAGCCGTATTCCTCGAGCAACTTCTCAATTTCAAGGCCCGTCAGTCGATGCAGACGCAAATCCAAGATCGCCTGAGCTTGCTGAGGGCTTAAGTGATATTGGCCATCCACCAAACCAAATCCATCAGGGAGATCATCCGGACGAATTCCACCAGTGCCCGCACGCTCAAGCATGTCTGTCACAGATCCCGGAGCCCAAGATGTCGCAATCAACCGCTCTTTTGCGACTTGCGCGTTGGCAGATGACTTAATCAACTCAATCACTGGATCAATATTCGCCAAGGCAACAGCCTGACCTTCCAAAATGTGACCGCGCTCCCGCGCTTTTCGCAGTTCAAATAAGGTCCTGCGCGTCACCACTTCACGGCGGTGACGAATAAAGCAAGCCAGCATGTCCTTGAGGTTCAAGGTCTTTGGCTGGCCATCAACCAAGGCCACCATGTTGATACCGAAGCTCGATTGCAACTGCGTTTGACTGAACAGGTTGTTGACGATGACTTCCGGCGTCTCACCTCGACGCAGATCGATCACAATCCGCATCCCTTCTTTGTCAGACTCATCGCGCAGCTCAGTGATTCCCTCGATCTTTTTCTCTTTCACCAACTCCGCAATCTTCTCGATGACGCGCGCTTTGTTGACCTGATAAGGAATTTCGGTAAAGACGATGGTTTTCTTATCCTCGCCTTCGATATGGAACTTCGAGCGCATAATCACTCGACCACGGCCTGTCGAATACGCCTCACGAAGCCCTTCGAGTCCGTTGATTAACGCTCCGGTCGGAAAATCAGGCGCTGGAATCAAAGCCATCAAATCATCGACTGAGACATTCGAGTCGTCGAGATACGCCAGACATCCATTGATCACTTCCGTGAGGTTATGTGGCGGAATATTAGTCGCCATACCAACGGCGATGCCCGCAGATCCATTCACCAATAAATTCGGGATCTTCGTGGGGAGCACGTCCGGGATTTTTTCGGTTCCGTCGTAGTTCGGCACATAGTCAACGGTGTCTTTGTCCAGATCAGCGAGCAACTCGTGAGCAATCCGCTCCATCCGGATTTCGGTGTATCGCATGGCTGCAGCACGGTCGCCGTCCACCGAACCGAAGTTCCCTTGACCATCAATTAGGGGGTAACGCATCGAAAACGGCTGCGCTAGGCGGACGATCGTGTCGTAAACCGCCGAGTCACCATGCGGGTGATACTTACCGATCACATCGCCAACAACACGAGCCGATTTCTTATAGGCTGCATTCCAGTTATTACTTAACTCACTCTGTGCAAACAGCACCCGTCGATGCACAGGCTTCAAGCCGTCACGCACATCAGGTAGTGCGCGACCGACAATGACACTCATTGCATAGTCGAGGTAACTGTTTTTGAGTTCGTCTTCAATATTGATGGGTAAAATTTCGCGTGCCGAATCTGACATGGATGGTGGGCTATCCCTAGATGGTTCTTAAACGCGCGATGATACCACGAACCGGTCAAAAACGGTCTTCTTCTGTGCGGATATGGACGAGCCCTGTATCATGAATCGGAACGCAGTAATTGAAGCCTTAGGCACAGACACACGGATCACCTATGACAACACTGGTTGACCCCAAAGAAGTCACGAAATTTAATCAGATCGCCCGCAGTTATTGGGACCCTGACGGTCCAATGCGAGCGATCCATCAAATCAATCCGCTTCGGATTGACTTCACAGAATCCTGTTATCCGCTGCAAGACGCACATGTTCTTGATGTCGGCTGCGGAGGTGGGCTTGCGGCAGAAGCTATGGCTAAACGAGGAAGCCGCGTCATCGGAATTGATGCCTCCCCTGACATGTTGAAAACAGCCAAACTTCATGCGCTGGAGTCGGAGGTCACCGTCGAATATCAAGAATCCTACGCTGAGGCCTTTGTAGAGACCCACGCTTCGCAATTTGATGTGGTCACTTGTTTCGAGATGATCGAGCACGTCCCTGAGCCCATGCAGACACTCAAAGCGCTCTCAGGGCTCGTCAGGCCCGGGGGATGGTTAATCCTGTCGACGATCAACCGGACCCCAAAAGCCTATTTAGGTGCAGTTTTAGCCGCGGAGTATCTGCTCAACTGGGTCCCGAAGGGGACGCACGATTATGCTCGCTTTTTGAAGCCATCAGAACTTGCCGCCGGATTACGTCCTCACGGACTTGATCTTGAATCCATTGAAGGCGTGGTTTATCAACCGCTCTATCAGCAGTTCAAGCGAAGCAACACCGATTTGGAGATCAATTATCAACTGGCTGCAAGGAAGCGCGCATGACAACACTGATCGAATCCATGGTTGCGACATTAAACGCCAAACCGCGATTTGATGATCGAGTCATTCTGGTCACCGGAGCCAGCGCGGGAATCGGTCGCGCGCTGGCGCTCGAGCTGGGGAAACGTGGAGCCACGGTCGTTTTATTGGGTCGCAACGAGACAGAGCTTGATCAGGTGTATGACACCATTGTGGCTCAGGGTGGTGCAGTTCCTGCGATCGTCCCCTGTGATCTCTCAACTCTCACCAGCGACCAAGCGATCGAGCTGGCCGAACAAATCCGTGAGAGTTTTGGACGACTCGATGGGGTCGCCCACATCGCAGGCATCTTGGGTGGACGTGAGCCGATCCAATCGCATCGACCGATGCAATGGGACCTCGCCATACAAATTAACCTGACTGCGGTCTTTCGGCTCACTCAGGCATTATTACCACTTCTCGATGAATCCAGTGCCGGACGCATTGTCTTTGCAACATCGAGTGTTGGCATTCGTGTCGACGCATACTGGGGTGCCTACGCGGTCTCCAAAGCCGGTCTTGAAATGTTTGCAGGCATCTTAAGCCAAGAGCTCGAAAATACGTCCCAAACCCGCGTCTTTACCGTGAATCCGGGTGGAACCCGAACCAAAATGCGAGCGGAAGCAATGCCAGGTGAAAACCCATCCACATTGCCAGCACCGGAAATCGTTGCCGATGCTTTCTTATATGGTCTGACGACCGAAGCAGGAGCCTTTCATGGCCAGCGAGTTAACGCCCGCGATCTGATGGCCGCCCTCGGGACGTGGCCGGCTTCTTAGCCGACGATTGAGGACGTCGTGAAGACGCCTTTTTCGACAAACGGCGCCGGACATCCTTGAGTTCCTGAGGTGTCATTTTTGGCACCGGCAAGGTTGGGAGATCCACCAGTTTGACCAGGTCATCCACTTCTTTTTGACCGAGCTCGACAAAATGACCCTGCTTAAGAAATGACGGCAGGAAAATACATCCGTAGCGGACCCGTTTGAGACGATTGACCTGAAACCCTTGGCTTTCCCACAGTCGTCGAACTTCGCGATTACGACCTTCCATCAAAGCGACATAAAACCATTGATTACGACGATCAAGATCAGCTTCCGGATGCCGGACCACATCCGTGAATCGAGCCGGCCCATCGTCGAGAATGACCCCCTCAACCAATTGTTTGATGTGTTCTTCTCTGACATCACCATGAACTCGGACCAAGTACTCACGATCCACCTCATTCGAGGGATGCATGAGACGGTTCGCCAACTCCCCATCAGTGGTCAATACAATCAGACCTGAGGTATTGATATCCAGACGACCCACCGCTATCCAGCGACCTTGAGCGATCTTCGGCAACCGATCAAAGATGGTCGGCCGACCCTCAGGGTCACTGCGGGTGCAAACTTCACCTTCAGGCTTATGGTAGGCAATGACCAATCGCGCCTGCTCAAACAATTTTTCAGCCGGAACCGGTTTCCCATCAAACATGACCTTGTCATCTTTTTCGACCTTCGTGCCTAAAACGGCGATGGCGCCATTCACAGACACTCGACCTTCGGTGATTGCGGTCTCAAGCATGCGTCGAGACCCGTACCCTGCGCGGGCTAAAGCTTTCTGAAGTCGTTCACTCACTGCTCTGTTCCATCTGATCGAGAAGATCTGTTGTTGGTGTTGCAATCAAATCTTCGGCATTCGGTAATTGTTCCAATGACTTCAATCCAAAATCATTTAAGAACTCCGTTGTGGTCGCAAATAACGCTGGTCGACCTGGCACTTCTTTATGGCCAACCACAGTAATCCAACCACGCTCTTCGAGTGTTCGAATAATTTGCGTATTCACAGCGACGCCGCGAACGGCCTCAATCTCCCCTCGGGTCACCGGCTGCCGATAGGCAATCATCGCTAAGGTTTCGAGGGTCGCACGTGAATATTTCCCCGGTTTTTCATCCGTCAAATTGGCCAAGTATGGAGCCAATACATCCGAGACCTGGAATCGAAAACCGCCGGCGACTTCGATTAAACTGACTGAGCGATTCTGGTACTCCTCCGCCAAACTGGATAAGGCCTCTCTCAGCATCCCCTCCGTCGGAGCTTTTTGATCACCAAAGAGTTTCTTCATTTGGTAAATGGTCATCGGTCCGCGACTCGCAAAGAGCGCGCCTTCCAAAATCCGTTTCAAATCAAACTCAGGCATCCGTTGGCCTCCGGATGTAAATCTGACTTCCAGGAGCCGCCTGAATCAGAGCACATAAGCCTTCGCGCACAAGTTCCAAGATCGCTAAAAAGGAAACGACAACACCTGCGCGCCCCTCATCCGGCGCGAAGAGATCAGATAACGTCAGCTCAGCGGTTTCTTTGAGCTTCATCAGAATTTCACTCATCCGCTGTCGAGTCGACAGAGGCTCCCACTCAATCTGATGCGCAGATGAGAGCCTCGCTCGTGCGAGCAGTTCAGCAAAGGCCAACACCAACTCCGATAAATCCACTTGCGGCGGCGCCGTTCGTTCATCGATCTCCGGTTGACCAGCCTCAGCCACATGAAAGTCGCGATCCACTCGCGGCATCTCGTCGATTGCCTCGGCAGACATTTTGACCTTCTCATACTCCAACAGTCTGCGAATCAGCTCAGCCCTTGGATCATGGTCTTCGTCTTCGTCCGCGCCAACAGGTCGTGGCAAAAGTGCTCGGGATTTGATTTCAGCCAGCATGGCTGCCATCACCAAATATTCAGCCGCCAGTTCAAACCGCATGCTTTCAAGCAGTGCGATGTATCCCATGTACTGACGGGTAATTTCAGCAACGTTAATCTGAATAATGTCGAGGTTTTGACGACGGATGAGATACAACAACAGATCCAGTGGTCCCTCAAACGCATCCAAAATAATTTCCAGAGCATCCGGCGGAATATACAAATCCTCCGGAAGTTGCGTTAGAGGCGAGCCCTCAACAACAGCGAGTGGCAACTCACCCTGGACATGATTGATCACCGGTAACTCAGTCCCATCGCCTGACGAACCTCATTGAGTGTTTGACGTGCGTCATCCTCGGCTTTTTCCGCGCCTTCAATCAAAATCGATCGGACCATATCTGGATTTTCTTCATAGGGTGCCGCGCGAGCAATGATTTGCTCTTGTTCTGCAATCACCGCATCGATCACCGGCTGTTTGCATTCCAAACAACCAATTCCGGCAGAGGTACAACCCTGTCTGACCCAATCTTTGGTGGTTTGATCGGAATAGACCTCATGGAATTGCCAAACAGGACATTTGTCAGGCGTTCCTGGGTCAGAAAGCCGCACACGCGCAGGATCAGTCGGCATCCGCTTCATCTTCGTGGTCACTGAATCGGCATCTTCCCTGAGCCCAATGGTATTCCCGTATGACTTTGACATCTTCTGACCATCAAGCCCGGGCATCTTCGCGGCTTCGGTTAATAACGCCTGAGGTTCGGGTAGGATGACCTTCCCGGTCCCTTCTAAATATCCGATCAGACGCTCTCGGTCAGCTAAGGTAATGTTTTGCTGTTCTTTCACCAATGCCTGAGCGCGTTGAAGACCCTCTTGATCACCATTTTCAAGATAGGCTTTCCGCAGAGACCGGTAGAGCTTCGCTCCTTTCTTCCCCATCTTATCGCAAGCCGATTCCGCCAATTCTTCAAAATCTGGCTCGCGTCCGTAAATGTGATTGAATCGGCGTGCGATCTCTCGCGTGATCTCAACGTGCGCAACTTGATCCGCACCGACAGGAACCTGGCCTGCTCGATAGAGCAAAATATCGGCACTCTGCAGTAACGGATATCCGAGGAACCCGTAAGTTGTCAGATCCTTATCGGTGAGCTTTTCCTGCTGATCTTTATAAGTCGGAACACGCTCAAGCCATCCAAGCGGTGTAATCATCGACAACAACAGATGCAACTCCGCGTGAGCCACCACCTGAGACTGGACGAACAGGGTCGCCGATCCCGGATTCACACCGGCAGCGAGCCAATCAATGACCATGTCGGTGATCGCCTGATCAATGCCTCGTGTGTCTTGGTAATGGGTGGTGAGTGCATGCCAATCAGCAACAAAGAAGAAGCACTCATACTCATGCTGGAGCTGAACCCAATTTTTTAAAACGCCATGGTAATGGCCCAAATGTAACCGGCCGGTGGGACGCATGCCTGATAGCACGCGATGGGACGGATCAACCCCGCTCAAATGTCACTCCTCAGATAGTTCTTAAACATGAATGATACCAAGGTTATGCCAGTTCGGAAAAAGCCGATGCATCTCCGGCACCCTGACGCGTCACCATTGGTAACTCCTGGGTGAGATCAACAACCGTTGTCCCTTCAAAACCACAAAACCCACCATCAATGACCAGATCGAGCTGATGACCCAGCACAGTATTGATCTCATACGGATCGGTCATCGGTAATGACTCATCCGGCAACATCAAAGTCGAGGTCATCAAGGGTTCGCCCACATTCTCGAGCAGATCAAGCGCGATCCGGTTATCCGGAACTCGAATACCAATTTGCTTGCGTTTGGGATGCAATAACCGTCGGGGAACTTCACGCGTCGCCTCAAGGATAAAGGTATAGGCTCCAGGAGTGTGTGCTTTCAGCAGCCGGTATTCCTGATTCTCGACCCGGGCATACAGAGCAATTTCAGAAAGATCACGGCACAACAGTGTGAAGTTATGCTTGTCGTCAAGCCGTCTGATTTGACGGATGACATCCACACCGCGTTTATTTTCCAATGCACAGCCAAGGGCATACCCTGAATCGGTGGGTAACACGACGACTCCACCCTGACGGATGACATCCGCGGCCTGCTGGATGAGGCGCACCTGTGGATTGTCTGAATGAATTGCGAAAAACTGTGCCACGGACAGCCAAACCCTTTGCCATAAAAACGGTATGATGCCAGAAATTAATGGAAGCGCTCGATGAAACTACTACTCGATTTTTTACCAATCCTGATTTTCTTTGGTGTGTATAAGACCACAGGCGATTTAATTACCGCGACAGCTGTCTTGATTCCGGTCACGATCGTTCAGGTTGCAGTCGTCTACTGGTTAACGAAAACAGTCGAAAAAATGGCGCTTGTCACTCTAGCGTTGGTGGTTGTTCTCGGTGGATTGACGGTTCTCTTGAATGATGGCTGGTTCATTATGTGGAAGCCAACAGTTGTCAATTGGTTGTTCGCCGCAGCATTTTTTGGCAGCCATTTCATCGGGAATCGACCCATCATCGAACGCCTGCTCGGTCATGCCATTTCTCTCAATCACTCGGATTGGCTCAAGCTCTCGTTTGCCTGGATCGCATTTTTTATCGCTTCGGGAATNNTAAATCTCGTTGTGGCNTATCAATTTTCAGAAGAAGTGTGGGTCAACTTTAAGCTCTTCGGCCTTCTGGGTCTNACCTTTGTCTTTCTCATTATTCAAGGAGTCTGGATCAGTCGACACGGTTCCGAAGTCACGCCGAATGCTGAGGAAAAAACAGATGCTTAAGAAATTGCACTGTGCTCTCACCATCCTCATGCTCAGTGTTCCACTGACCGCCTTTGCAGAAAAAGCATACATCACCGAAAAACTCGAGATTCCAGTTCGGTCGGGGGACTCGCGCGACTACCGAATCATTAGATATCTGCAAGCCGGCGCTCAGGTGGACATCATCGAAACCTTTGATTCAGGCTATGCCAAGATTCAAGATGAACGCGGTCGCGAAGGGTTTGTGTTAGGCCGTTACCTGGTCGACCGGGCGCCCTCATTTGTCATCGCAGGCCGACTCGAAGCGGAAGTGGCGAAACACAAAGAAACCATTAAACGTCTCAGACAGGATATCGATGCGCTAAAAACGCAAAATGAGTCCTCAGGGACAGCGCTGAAAAACGTCAAAGACCAACTGGCGCGGAAAGAATCCGAGCTAAATGAATTTATCGCGACTGCTGGGGATTCCATCACTTTAAGAAATCGATTGGTGGCTCTGGAAACAGAGCGGCAAGTCTTACTGTCTGACAACGAGACTTTGCGCGCTGAGAAACTGGCTGCTGGCGATGACTCATCGAAAAGCTGGTTTGCTCTGGGAGCATTAACCTTGGCTGCAGGCTGGTTTGTTGGACTATTGATGCCGCGGATTCGAAAGTCTCGCGTTGACACGAGTTTGTGAGGCGATACCCCAACATCAATCGAGCGCACATTGATGCCAACCATCCGCATCGATCAACAGACTTTGATGATTATTATTTCCTGCTGCTTGACCCCATCGGTGAGCGCCAATCGGTTTTCATCGATGGTAATCAACTCCCCAAGCGCTTTGCCGAACTGCAACCGAACTCTATCTTTCGTGTCGGCGAGACTGGCTTTGGGACCGGACTGACGTTCTTACTGGGATGGTTGAGCTTCCTCACCTATGCACCGCCCAGCGCACGTCTTCAGTGGGTCTCAACCGAAGCGTTTCCATTGTCGCGCCACGATCTCGACCAAGCCCTCGATGCACTGCCATTGCCTGACGCATTCATCAAGGTCGCTAATCAACTAAGAGAAGCCTGGCCCGACCCCATTCCAACCTGCCACCGTCGTTTGTTTGCGGATGGACGGATGATTCTGGACTTGCATTTGAATGATGCAGAAGTGGTGTTCAGTCAGCTGTCAGGATCCATCGATGCTTGGTGCCTTGATGGATTTTCACCCGATCGCAATCCAACACTCTGGACCAACGGGCTTTTTCGTGCTCTCGCCAAGCATTCGCATCGGACCACAACACTGAGCACATTTACCTCAGCCCGCCTGGTTCGCGATGGGCTGACTGACGCTGGATTTTCTGTTGAGAAAGTTCAGGGGTACGGTGGAAAACGTGACAGACTGAACGCAGTCTTTGCCAACAATCCAGAACAACATCCCTGGGCGCCAAGGAACCATGCCGGAGCCATGAACAGAATCGCCATTGTCGGAGCAGGCTTAGCCGGCGCCTGGGTTGCTCAGGCATTTGCACAGCGTGGCATCGCCGTCATGCTCTTTGAAAAAGACCAACCCGCATCAGGTGCTTCTGGGAATCTTCAAGGAATCACTTACGCCAAACTCAGTATCGAGGCGACACCTAACAGCTTGATTCAGATGCAGTCGCTCGCGCATCTCAGTCAGTGGTTTCGACATTTCGCTCCCGATCACTGGCAGCAAAGCGGCGCCCTTCTCCTGGCTCAAGACGACCAGGCGCGATCCCATCAAGACAAACTCCTTGCCGCATTACCGGATTGCTATTTGCAAATGCAATCTGTGTCTCGATCGGATGCATCAGACCTCGCGGGCCTGTCGTTGAACCATGGTGGGCTATTTTTACCTGATGCTGGCTGGCTCAATCCCAAGGGATGCGTCAGCGAACTTCTCACAAACCCTCGGATTGAAGTGAAGCCCTATCAGCGGATCCTGCATGCCGAAACCAGCAAGGACGGCACTCTGTTAACGATCCAGTCTCCGACAGATCTGGAGGAACAACAGGTCGTTGATCTGGTGATCTGGACCAATGCCCTTGAAGCATCACAATTCATTGACATGCATCTACCGCTGAAGCCTGTGCGAGGACAAATCACACAAATCTCGAGCGTACCGGCATTACGCATGCCGATCTGCGGAGATGCGTATGTTGCACCAGCGACGAACGGCATGATGACCTGTGGTGCCACTTATGCACCGAATTCTGATGACTTAGAGCCGCGTGTTGATGATGACTTCACCAATCTTGCGGCTGCGAATTCCTTGCTTCAACATCCGGCATGGACTACCAAGGATATCTTGGGTCACCGGGTCAGTCTCCGCACGGCGACACCGGATTACGCGCCGATTGTCGGGCAAATTGCAGATCCGCGCGACTGGGACAGTCGACTCGATGGACTCAAATACGATGCAAGCTTTCAGCCATCAGAAGCGCTCCCCTATCTCAACGGGCAATATGTTCTCGCTGGTTTGGGCTCACGCGGGACGTTAACTGCGCCAATCACCGCAGAACTCGTTGTCAGTCAAATCTTGGGGGAAGTTCTTCCAGTCTCTGAGGCTGTTCGCGATGCATTAGCTCCAGATCGGTTTTTTCGACGTCAATTGATTCGTGGGCTTAACTGAAGGGGTTCCACCAAGATCCACTATCAAATTTATCCCGACAACTGGCTAACTGGTTATCGTAACTACGTGCTTTTTGATCGACCCGTTTAGCAACGCCCATCAACCAACGTTTTGATTTAAAAGTCCCGCGCTGAAATCCACCGACACCCTCATGATAGGCCAAATAATGTCGATACGGATCCGATTTAGGAATCCCGGCAATTCGATAGGCGCGATCGACATACCATCCGACAAAATCGGCAGCATCCCGAAAGTTATCACGCTCTGCTAAGTAGGAATTGGTGTCACTGCGGTAGTCACTCCATGTTCCTTCTTTGGCTTGCGGGTAGCCATAGGCAGAGCTCGCACGAGGACCAGGAAGCACCCACAAGATTTTCGTCCGTGGTGGCTTGGCGTCAGCAACAAACGAGGATTCTTGCCGAATAAACGAGAGTATCAGCCCCTCGGAAACATCCCAGGAATCGGCTGCATCACTGACGGCGTCATACCAGCCTGGTTTTTCCGCCAGCAGATGACAGGCATTTTCGGTATTGCGTGGTGGCGAGACTGCGCAACCACCAAGCGTGATCAGTACCAAGATGATCGCGAGCTTCTGACTCATGATTCCAAAAGCTCCATCAATGCGGATTCATCCATCACTGTCACCCCTAAATCTTGCGCTTTAGACAACTTACTCCCTGCCCCTGGCCCTGCCACCAGCACAGTGGTCTTGGCACTGACCGATCCGGAAACTTTCGCTCCTAGTGCACGTAATCTGTCCGATGCTTCATCTCGTGTCATGGATTCCAATGTACCAGTTAACACCCAAGTCTGCCCTGACAAGTCGACTCCAGTTGTTGGTGCTTCGACAGAGCGGACTGGCCAATGGACGCCTAAATCCCGCAGTTCTTGGATCACCACACGGTTTTGTTGCACCTCAAAAAATGCACGAATGTGCGAAGCAACGATGGGTCCGACATCGTCGACCGCCATCAGGTCTTCCAGTGTTGCCGACATCAAGGGTTCTAAATCGCCAAAGGTCTGCGCGAGTGTTCGCGCTGTCGCCTCGCCGACATCCCGAATACCCAGTGCATAAAGGAATCGAGCCAAAGTGGTGGCCTTCGATGCAGCAATTGCTTGCACCACATTGGCTGCAGATTTTTCGCCCATTCGATCCAAGTCTTTCAGTGACTCAATCGATAATCGATACAGATCAGCCGGAGTCTGCACCCATTGTTTTTCAACCACAATCTCCAACAAGCGTTCACCAACGCCATCGATGTCCATGGCTTTTCGCGAGACAAAATGCTTGAGATGTTCCAAGCGCTGCGCCTGACAAATGAGTCCACCGGAGCATCGAATGACGGCCTCGCCATCGGCGCGTTCGACAGGCGAATCACAAATCGGACATGCGGTCGGTAGAGTCACCGCTTGACTGTTCGTTGGTCGTTGGTCAGTCATCACACGGACAATTTGCGGAATCACATCACCCGCGCGTCGCACCATGACCCGATCACCGGGACGCACATCCAATCGAGCCACCTCATCAAAATTATGCAAGGTCGCATTGGAGACCGTCACGCCACCGACGAACACTGGTTCTAAGCGAGCAACTGGAGTAATTGCACCAGTTCGACCCACCTGGACGTCTATGGCAATTAAATCAGTCGCCGCCTCTTGAGCGGGAAATTTCCAGGCCGTTGCAAACCGAGGGGCTCGGGCGACGAACCCCAAGGCATCCTGCAATGCCAATGGATCAACCTTCACGACCATGCCATCAATTTCATAAGGCAAGGAATCGCGTTTGGCTAATAGCGCTTGGTAGGCGCTTTCAATCGACGACGCATCGCCTTTGACCAAACCGGGATTGACTGGGATACCCAACGATTTGAGCGTCTCCATCACGTCGGAATGCCGATCACCCAGGGGGGCAGATACCTCGCCGACGCCATAGGCATAAAACGACAACGGTCGTGTCGCAACAATCGCGGGATCTAATTGACGTAGACTGCCAGCGGCTGCGTTGCGTGGATTCACGAATGTTTTTTCCCCAGCCTTTTGAAGTCGACGGTTCATCGCGTCGAAATCTTCTTTTTTCATGATGACTTCACCCCGGACCTCCAGAATCTCGGGGAGATGCTCACCGTGTAACGTTAACGGGATTGATCGAATTGTCCGAACGTTCTGTGTCACGTTTTCGCCGGTCGAACCATCACCCCGCGTTGCTGCCAAGATGAGCTCACCCCGCTCATAACGAATCGAGAGCGCTAACCCATCAAGCTTCGGTTCGGCTGTCAATTCGAGTGATGAGATGCCATCCAAGCGATCCGTCATTCGTTCCACAAACTGCTGGAACTCGTCTGCATCAAACACATTATCGAGAGATAACATTGGAACCCGGTGGCTCACTTCGGAAAATCCTGAGTCGGGTTTGGCTCCGACTCGCTGGGTTGGCGAGTTGGGGTCAAGACTGTCAGGAAAATCGGTCTCTAGACGCTTGAGTTCAGCGACAAGCTCATCGTATTGCGTATCACCAATCGTCGGTGCGTCGAGCACGTGATAGCGATAGTCATGCTGACGAATCTCTGCAATGAGTTCGCGAATTCGTCGAACAACTGACTCCGTCATGAGCGCAGAAGATGATGGTGCCCAGCCTGCGCTCTGGCGAGATCAATCCATTCCTTAGAAATCGCCACCCCGTCTTGATCGTAAACATCGCCACCGATGTCGCGAGCGATCGATCGAGCGCCAGAGATCAATTCATTGACTGCAAACACAGGATCCGTTTGCTTGGGTAATTCTGTGAACAAAAAGACAACTGGTGTGTCGATTGATTGAGCATCCTCATCGAATGTGCCAGGCTCGAGACCATTCACTAACGAAAACAGTGGTTGAGCGCCTTCATCCAATGGGAATCGCTGGTACATCAATGATTCACCTCGACGCAATCCCGCCCTCAGACACGCTTTGTGTAAATTAATTCCCTCAAACCGAGGCGTCCGCGCCGATTGAATACGGACGACGATCAAATCATCCATGGATTCTTCAACAACAGGTTCCTGACTCGGATCAACAGTCGATCCCTGATCCGCATCTGCACACTCGTTTGGCTCGTCAAGGATCTCATCAACAGCACTTGGAGCTGACTCTTTTGTCCCAAAGCGTCCAAAGATTCGCACAAGGGTGGAGCCGAGAATGCCACCTTCGGTACTGGCTTTCATTGGGCGCTCCACCGGTCCATCGGCTAAAATCCGCATATCATCGTCGTGATCAGAGTCAGCGGTATCATCCTCAAGGCCCCGCTCCTCAACCTCGCTTGGAATCTCGTCTAAGGCAGCCGGCTCCTCATCCCAGACGGGCTCGACACGATCAGCAGTGACAGGCTCGGGTTCTTCAATGGAATGGGGATCGCTCGGTTGGTCCACCGGCTCGTAACCGTCAAATAACGAGTCTGTCTGGGTATCTGGCAAACTGTCTTCAACCAAAGCGTCGTGATCCGCGGACTTCATCGCTTCGGCCTTGATCTCCCCTGCCCATAAATTCAGCTGGCTGGCATCAGAGGATTCAAACAGTGGATCAGCATCTACCTGAGGCTCGAGCTCTTCAGGAGTCGCTTTTTTCACAGGGCGCGGTTTACTGACATCACTGCGTTCTGGCGACTCAGGCGGCGCGGCTATTAAGTCAAGTTTGAGGCCTTCACGCTTGTGCTTTAGGGTTCGTCGAATACCGTCAGCAAGTAATCCAACGATTAACACCGCTCCCAAAATTAAGAGATATTCCCGTAACCCGAACTCCATGTGTCCTCTACTCAGTGGTGGCTAATTCAACCGCTCGATCAATATCCACAGAAACCAACCGCGAGACGCCTGGTTCTGACATTGTCACACCCATCAACTGCTCGGCACGCTCCATCGCGATTTTGTTGTGTGTGATGTAAATAAATTGTACCGCGTTTGACATCTTAGCAACTGCATCGGCATAACGCCCAACGTTCGCATCATCAAGTGGCGCATCAACTTCATCAAGTAGGCAAAATGGCGCTGGATTCAGGTGGAAAATGGCAAACACCAGTGACAAGGCTGTTAACGCTTTTTCGCCGCCACTCAACAGATAAATACTCGAATTTCTCTTCCCCGGCGGACGCGCCATGATGGTTACCCCCGTGGAAAGTAAGTCCTCATCGGTCAACATCAGCCACGCCTCACCGCCACCAAACAGTTGCGGGAAAATCTCACCAAAGGACTGGTTAATGGCATCAAAGGTGTTGCGAAACAGAGCTCTCGTCTCACGATCGATTTTTCGGATCGCATCCTCAAGCGTCTCTAAGGCCTCTGTCAGCTCAGCATGCTGATGATCAAGCTCCGCTTTCCGCTCCAATTCTTTTTGATATTCATCCAAGGCGACCAGATTAATGGGACCTAATCGTTCGATCCGAGTGTCAATGCGATTCAGTTCCGATTCCGCAGCCTCTCGGCCCTCAAATCGCTGCTCAATCTCGATCAGATGTACCTCATTGGCTTGTCGATTGTTGAGCTCCTGTTGCAAACGACTGAGCTCAATCTCAATGGCTTGCTCTTTTAAACGTCGTTCGTTCAATGCTTGATGTTGAACCTCTCGGTCACGTTCAAGGCCGGCACGCTCTGTTTCCAACTGCCGAAGACATTCTTCTCGCTCACCGAGTGATTGACGAGCAACCTGAAGCGCCTGTTCCAGACGCTGACTTTCAGAGACCGCTGCTTTGAGATCTGCATCAGTCACCGCTGGGCGATCGCTCAATGTGTGCCGGTGTGTTGTGAGCGATTCTAATTCGTTGACCAAACTCGCGAGCTGTCCTTCAATCCGTTCAACCTGTGTTTGAGACCGTGACTCAATCCCAGACAAACGCTCGACTTCGACACGCAAATCCGAGCGCAGGTGCATCAGTTGATTGCGCTCATCGCGTAATCGGCCTAGGGAGGCCTTGTCAGCGTCAAGCGTTTGATGCATTGGAGTCAGTTGATCCTGAATCGACTGCCGCAAGCGGGTGATTTCATCTAACTGCTGATCAAGGTCGTCTCGCTCCTGATCGATCTGCGATTGCGCATCAATTAACGATTGCTTTTCTCGCTGCAGTCGTAAGCGACTGGCTTCAACCTCCTGGTTTTTGGCATGCAGGCCAGCCAATCGATGACTCAGTTGCACCGATTGTTTTTCCAGTGCTGCCAACGATTCGGACGTCGATTTCAACTCAATGACTGCCTGATCGCGCAGCTCTTGCAGCCGACTGAATTCCGCTTCAACGTCAGCTAACCGACTTTTCGCCTGTTCTTGCGCATGCTCAAGATCGGGAAGACGCGCTTGAATCTCGAGAATACCTGTCGCCCGACCGGCCACACGCTCGACCCAACCCTGACCAAATCGGAGGCCCTGATCGGTGTAACCCTCTCCATCAGCGACTCGATGACTCGATGTCTTTTTCACGGTTTGAGGCAGTCCGTTGACATAGTCGAGCGAAACTACTCGAACTCCGGCTGGCAGGCCATCGACGTCTAACGTCTCGAGATCCTGACACACGAAAGCGCTCAACACCTCAGGATAAGCAGCCTCAAATGCTGACCGATCCTCACCCGGTAACTCAATGTACTCCAAAACACGGCCAAGAATGTGCGACTGCCGAGATACCCAGGCACTGATCTCTCGGTCNTCGATACGCGACTCAGCCTCGATAATTCGACGCGCTTTTTGAAGTTCAGCGTCAGCACTCTGCAGCACACCCTGATGTTCGCGAACTGACACTTCTTGCTCGGTGACTCTTGCCTGACTGCGCTCATGAGATGCCTTCAGCCTTTCATGCTCGGCTGTTTGCTCAGCGAGCCTTTCAGTCAGCACCAAACATTCAGCTTCCAACTCGGCGATCACTTGTGGATCGGTGTCTGCGAGTTGTAATACCGCCTGATCAATGGTTTCCAAACGTTGACGATCAAGCCTTTGTTGCCGCTCAAGACCTTGTTTTTCTGTCTCTAATCGAGTGATCTCGGATTTGACTCGACCCAACTCCCCGGCTAATTGGCTACGGGTCGAATCTTGTGCGTTCAATTGCCTTTCCAGTGCGGCGATAGAGGCCTCGAGGGATGTTAAGTCAGCCTCAATCGTTTGAAGCTTCGGTTCAAGCAGTGCGCGTTTGTGAGAAGCATCGACGCCTTCGTCGCGGTCTTTGGCAATCAGCGTTTTTAAGGTATCAATGTCGTTTTGGATTCGCTCTTGATTGGCCGTCAACTGCTTGACTTGCTGCTCATAAGCCTCTTTGTTTGCCTCCAAGCGAGAGAGCGTTGCCGCATGGGTGTAGTAAGCAGTATTTGCCGCATCCAACAGCTGATTCGCATTCTCGCGAGCGACCTGAGCATCAATCCGTCCTCGTTCATTGGTCGACAGCGCACTTGCTAATTGATCCATGATCTTTTGGCAGTCTTCTTTCGCGACGCGCTCTTGCTGTTGCTTTTCTTTGTGGTCTTGCAACTGATACCAAAACACCAGAGATTCTAGATCTCTCGATTGAGCTTTCAGTGTTTTGTAGCGTTCGGCCGCGTCAGCCTGCCGCTTGAGACGATCTAACTGACGGCCCAGCTCATCAGACAGATCATTCAGTCGATCGAGGTTTTCTCGTGTCCGCAAAATACGGCTCTCAGTCTCGCGCCGGCGTTCTTTGTACTTCGAGACCCCCGCCGCCTCTTCAACATAGGTTCTCAACTCTTCAGGCTTTGCTTCAATAATTCGAGCAATCATGCCTTGCTCGATAATCGCGTAGGACCGCGGCCCTAAGCCCGTCCCTAAAAACAAATCCGTCACGTCACGTCGACGACAATGACTGCCGTTTAAAAAATACTTGGATTGCCCGTCACGGGTAACTTCCCGTTTGACAGCGATTTCAGCAAATTTGGCATACTCACCCGCAGCACGCCCTTCGGTGTTATCGAACACCAACTCAATCGATGCACGGGAAACCGGCTTTCGACTCACAGAACCGTTAAAGATGACATCGGTCATGGATTCGCCACGCAAGTGCTTGGCACTGGACTCACCCATCACCCAACGCACCGCGTCAATCACATTGGATTTCCCGCAGCCGTTGGGCCCAACAATCGCTGTCAGATTCGACTGAAAAGGAACGGTAGTCGGGTCAACAAAGGATTTAAACCCTGCCAGTTTGATACTTTTTAAGCGCAACTCTTTGAACTTCCACTGTCGATTACTAGGAAGCTATCCAGTGCGCTCCAGAGTTTCAAGATATTTACGTTCAAGCATACGACAAAGTTCGGTGACGTAATCGATCACCTGCTCCCTTTCACCAGCGTCAAGCGCCGGGATGATCTTTAACTTCAGGAGTTGATCGAGTGATTCGACACCAGCCAAATTCGACCGAACCAATTTAGAGAAAACCCGATCAAACGTCGGGATGAGGTCATCAATTAATTCGAGATAGACTCGATTCGGATGCAGTTGACACAGAATCTCCAGAACACTGACTGGATTGACGCAGCCAAACTTTCCTTCAGAAATTTCCATTGCACGCTGAATCGACTGGGAATGTTGATCCGTCCAATTCGGAATGAGATCCGCGACCACTTGAGTCAAAAGCGGCGGGAGCACAGAGGTAAGATCGCGGACCCGAGTTGGGCTTAAGCTTGTGACGATTGCGCCTTTTCGTGGAATCACATCAATCAACCGACGTCGCTCAAGGACTCGAAACGACTCACGCACCGAACCTCTGGAGACATCCAGTTGACTCACTATCCTGGATTCTTGAATCCGATCCCCAGACCGCAAAACGCCGGCCACGATCTGGTGCTCAATATGAAGTGCGATATGTTCAACCAACCCTAGCGCTGGTTTGAACGGCACATAACTTAATCCGTCTGCCATGACTACTTACTCGACACTGATCCTTCAGTACGAGGGTTAGTATGAACCCCTCTTCAGAAAACGCAATACTTCGCAATCGTCTAGGGTTTTAATCGAATCTCAGCGGTATTTTCGGCAGTTAATGTCAAAAGTACAGGACCGCCCATCCAGTCTCCCTCACTGCCGTTGGCGTCTCCGACGGTGAGTCGAGCAGCAATTTCCACCGCGAGTCCTTGATGCAATCGTCCACCCATCAAAGCGTCTTCATTCGATAAGCGGACCGTCATCGGNAAGTCCGTCACCGACAAACGGCGCGCCACNAGAGGTCTCGGTGAACCGTTAACTTCGCGAGCAAATACAAAGACGGTTGCATCTTTCAAACTCTCGGGAATTGCCTGACTCAATGCAACCGACAAATCAATTGTCGCATCGCCGAGTTGAACTTTTTCGGATAACTGTTGGTTCGCACGCTCAGTCGCCCGAGCAATGCCCACTTCAATGGCCCGCGCTTGCTCAGAACCAGGCGGTAATTGACCAAGCATACGTGTCCAATAATTGACCGACTGCTGATAATCCGAGGCCTCAAATGCAATGATGCCCAGAGAGCCAAGCGCGGTGACTTGGTTTGGATCGAGTTCAAGCGCAAGCTGAAACAAATTCACAATGTCTTGGTCAGCCACTCGGTTTCTCGCTAAGAACTCATCTTGAGCAGCTTGGGCGATCACATAGGCACGCTCATCTTCCGGAAGGGCATTGAGTGCCTCTGTCGACAAGGACATTTCATAAGCACCTAAGTACCAATACATATAGGCTGAACCGCCAGCTGTCATCAGCGTTAGCAGACATGCGATCAGAAGACCTTGTCGACCAAAACCACGCAAAGCCCAGAGCAATCCTGCCAAGACGGTTGCCGCGAGCAATCCCATCCAAATCATGCGTTAGATTCTCCCCGCTCCAATGCTTGTTTTGACCGTCGAATACGAAGTGCCACCACAATCCCACCAATCACCAAAAGACCAGCCGGGCCAAACCATAAAATTAACGTTTGCCGATCCAAGGGTGGGCTGTAGAGCACATACCGGCCGTACCGAGCGACCATAAATTCCTTAATTTCTTCGTCAGTCGCGCCTTCTTTAATCAAGCGATAGACCTCAGCTCGCAAATCACCAGAGATTTCCGCGTCTGAATCCCCAATGGCTTGGTTCTGGCATTTAGGACAACGGAGCTCAAAGCCCAATTGACGGAAACGCTCTTCTTGCTCAGGTGAATCGAATTGATAAGTTTCGATGGCCCCATGGGTCACCATCGCAACACTCATCAACCAAGCGATGAGCCCGGCCTTCAACACGGATTTCATCATTGAACAGTCTCAAGTAGCGGTTGAATCTGGCGCTCGAACACACGCTGGTTGACCTCGCCTTGGATTCGCGCCTGGATCACACCACGGCCGTCAACAAGGAAGGTCTCAGGAGCTCCTGCGACGCCCAAATCAAGCCCCAAACGACCCGTTGGATCGAAGATCTGCACAGCGTAAGGATCACCGAGCTTTTGTAGCCAATTTCTAGCAGCGGTCTCGGTGTCTTTGTAATTCAAACCGACCACAGGCATCCGTTGGGAAAGTTGCGTCAGGTAGGGGTGTTCCACCTGACAAGTGATGCACCAACTCGCCCAGACATTCAAAAGAAATGGCTGCTGCGGGAGTTGTTCCCGCGATAACGGTTGACCAGTGTTCAGATCGGTCAGCTGAAACTCCGGAACTGGCTGACCAATCAAGGCCGATGGTTGCTCGCGAGGATCCAAGGTGAGCCCTTTAAAAAAGAAGCCGACCAAAACCGCAAAGACAGCCAAGGGCAGCCACACCGCGATCCGACTCATGCTGCAGCCCCTTCAGCAACGCGCGCTTCCTTCTCTTCTCGAACACGTTGGCGGTACCGCTTATCGGTGATGGAGACAAAACCTCCCAAGCCCATCAAAAAGGCACCAGCCCAGATCCAGTCAACAAATGGTTTCACAGACAATCGCACAGCCCAATCACCACCATCCAGGGGTTCGCCCATCGCGATATACAGATCTCTGGTGACGCCAGAGTCAATGGCTGCTTCAGTCATCACCATGCCTGAAGCGTTGTAGCGTCGTTTCTGAGGTGTCACCGTCTTATACAGGGCATCCCCTTGATAGATCTCAAATGTCGCTTGATCAGCAACATAATTCGGACCATTGATCACCGTTAAATCCGTCATCCGAACGTCATAAGAGCCAAGGTTCTGAGAATCACCAACACCCATCCGAAGATCACGGTGCTCTGTGTGATTTTCCACCATCACCACACCAAAAATGGTCAATGCCAACCCAAAGTGTGCAAGCCACATTCCAATCATGCCTCGTTCGACGCGCGCGAGAGTCGTACCGACTCCCCCATAGAGGCCGACTTTTTTGACAACATCGACGACCGTAGCGATCGCAACCCACAAGGCGAGAGCGACCCCGATCGCAGTCCCAATGGAATATTGACCGTCCAACATACTGGGCCAGGCGAGGCCAACCACAACACTCACAATTAAGGTCACGATCAGCGGCCGAAAGAGTCTTGGATCCTCCGATTGGCGCCATTTTGCCAGCGGGCCAAAGGCCATGCCACTGACTAAGATGGCGGTCAATGGAACAAAGACAGCATTAAAGAACGGAGGTCCCACGGAGACTTTTCCACCACCGACGGCATCAACCAGCAATGGGTAGAGTGTTCCTAACAACACGCTGACTGCCATGACTGTCAGAATCAGGTTATTGAACAACAGGAATGATTCGCGCGAAATCCAAGCAAATTCACCTGGCTCAGAGACCTTCGACGCCCGGATAGCGTAGAGAGTCAAAGACCCACCGATCACAACAATCAGGAATCCTAAGATGAATACCCCTCGTTCAGGATCATTAGCAAACGCATGAACCGACGTGAGCACACCTGAACGCACCAGGAATGTTCCCAATAGGGATAACGAGAATGCAGCAATGGCCAGCAGCAACGTCCAACTTCTGAAGAGGCCTCGCTTCTCAGTCACTGCCAATGAGTGCATGAGTGCAGTCGCCACTAACCAAGGAATTAATGATGCATTTTCAACGGGATCCCAGAACCACCAGCCACCCCAGCCAAGTTCGTAGTAGGCCCACCAACTCCCGAGCGCAATCCCAAGCGTGAGGAAGGCCCAAGCGATGGTTGTCCAAGGCCTCGACCATCGTGCCCAAGTGGCATCGAGCTTTCCGGAAATCAGTGACGCCATGGCAAACGCGAAGGCCACGGATAACCCCACGTAGCCCATGTAGAGCATCGGTGGGTGGAAGATCAGACCCGGATCCTGAAGTAACGGATTTAAATCGGCTCCATTGGCCGGTGAAAACGGCAAAATGCGAACAAATGGGTTACTGGTGAACAACATGAAGGCCAGAAAACCAACACTGATCATCCCCATGACTGATAGGACAAGCGCCGACATATGATCGGGAATTCCGCGACTGAATAAGGCCACCGCGACGCCCCAGAATGCCAGAATCAGGGCCCAAAGCAGTAAAGATCCCTCATGCGCACCCCAGACTGCACTCATTCGAAAATACCAAGGCAAGTCCAAATTTGAGTTATCAGCGACATATTTGACACTGAAATCGTGCGCTAAAAAGCCGTACATCAAGACCCCAAAGGACACCGCTAATGCCAGTCCTTGTAGGAGGGCTAAGGGTTTGGCGGTTGCGCAAAAACCTTGCTGATTACTCAGATAGCCATACAAAGGGAAGACCGCGAGGCAGATCGCAATCGCGAACGCGAGCACAAGGGCAAAATGCCCAATTTCTGGAATCATTGCTGCTGCCCTCCTTTCATCTGATCAAGTTTTCCCGATTGACGGAGCGCTTCAGTGACCTCCGGTGGCATGTAGTTCTCATCGTGCTTTGCCAGTACTTCACTGGCGACAAATTGGCCTTGATTGATTCGACCCTGCACTACAACCCCTTGGCCCTCTCGAAAGAGATCAGGAAGAATTCCTTCATAGGTCACACGCACCTGATGGTCAAAATCCGTCACATCAAAAGCGACTTTCAGACTTTGTGGATCACGGTCAACAGTCCCATCAGCCACCATCCCTCCAACACGAATCAGTTGCGCTGACGGCGCTTGGCCAGTCGCAATCTGGGTCGGTGTAAAAAACAGGTTAATGTTTTGGCTCAGTGCATACATCACCAAGCCGACGGCCACGCCCAACCCAGACACCAAGCCCAAAATAATCAACATGCGTTGTTTGCGTTTAGGATTCATGTGTTTCCTCACGTTCGAGTTGTCGCTTGATCAAGCGAATCGCTTGCCGATGCTGCCGCAGATTCACCCAAGTCAGACCACCAAGAATCAATAGGCCTAAGATATAAACAGGCCAGACATAGGCACCATGGGGTGCCATTGCTAAAAAAGCCATCAAAGATTCGAACTGGAACTCAAGCACGACCGACCAACTCCTTGACCCATGAGGCACGACGTTCGCGCCCAATGACGATCGCACGCATTGATCCCAAGACCAGATAAGCCGCAGCAATGTAATAGCCTAAAATATTCACTAATAACGGCATCCACATTGAGGCTGGCATCGTCGGTTTTTCAGTCAACTTCAAACTTGCTGGCTGGTGCAGCGTATTCCACCACTCCACCGAATATTTGATGATTGGTAGATTCACCACACCGACCAACACCAAGATGCCACAGGCTTTTCCTGCTTGATCTGGGTCTTGAATGGCTGCTCGCAATCCAATCAATCCGAGATAGAGAAAACCAAGAATGAGCATTGATGTCAGCCGCGCATCCCAGACCCAGTAAGTACCCCAGGTCGGCTTACCCCAAACCGCGCCGCTCACCAAGGATAGAACCGTAAAGGCCAATCCTGTCACTGCGATTGCTTGCATGGCGACATCAGCTAACTTCATTTTCCAGACAAATAAAACCACCGCGCAGACAGCCATCGCGGCATACATCGCTTGAGCCAAGAACGCGACTGGAACATGGAGATAAATGATGCGGTAACTATTACCCTGCTGGTAATCAACAGGCGCGAACCCGAGACCCCAAAGGGAACCAACCACTAAGAGAATCAGCGCGAGCCAACCGCAAACCAGTTGCCAACGACCGGCGCGCTCGTAGAACCATCGCGGGGAACCCCACTGATGAAACCAACGCCAACTCATTAGTTAGAACCTCCTATATTCAATCGAATCGCCGCAGACACCGCGATCGGGACCAGTGTCGCCGCAACGAGACTGAATGCTCCCAGCAATGCCATTAAAGGCAGGATTTCAGAACCATCCGTGGCCCGGATTAACACCCCAGCAGCCAAGATCACCACCGGGACAAACAGTGGCATCATGACCAATACGCCAAGGATACCAGATCGTGATGATCCAAGGGTAAGGGCTGCGCCCAATCCAGAAAAACAAGTCAAGGCTGGGGTAGCGACCACCAGCGTCATTAATAACGCAATTAAGACATCAGTTGGCACTGACAGCATCAATCCAGCAATGGGTGTGATACAGATCAGCGGAACCACATGGAACAACCAATGCACAATTAATTTTAAACCGACGAGCCAAGCCAAGGGCCGGTCCAAAAATAACCACTGTTCGAGAACACCGTCGGAGAAATCTGACTGAAACAAATGCTCAGTGTTCAGTAAAAGCGCCAAAAGGGTCGCAACCCAGATCATGGCAGAACCAATGTCAGCGAGTAGCACGGAATCTGGCGAGAGCGCCAAAGGCACCATCGAAATCACCAGCATCAAAAACCACATGGGTTTGAAGATGTCGCCCGGACGCGCAGCAGCCAGCTTCAACTCTCGCGCGAGCATGCGTTTTTCAATCGACACGGCCAAGCTCCAAAGTCTCAAAGTTGAGCGATTGTGGTAGTTGGTGTGTGGTGAAAAGGCAGAGGCCACCTTGCGCGACATGCGCATTAATTTTCCGATCCAAAGTTTCAACCATTGTCACATCCAAGGCCGTGTAGGGTTCGTCGAGGATCCAGATGGGAGCCTCTGAGCACCAGAGTCTGGCAAGTGCACATCGGCGCCCCTGGCCTTGCGACAACTCTTTAACGAGTGAGTCGTGATAACCACGTAATCCCACATCGATTAAAGCTTGTTTCACGACGGGCTCATCAAATCCGGTCAGAAACTTGAGATTATCGATGACCGTCAAGTCCCGCGAAACTTGGGGTTTGTGTCCAATGTAGAGCACTTGATGACGCCGTTCGCTGAGTGGTTCTTGGTCGATCGTAATGACACCATCTTGAACCTCGAAAAGGCCGGCAATCATTCTGAGAAGCGTTGTCTTTCCCGCACCGTTTGGTCCCGCCACACGCAAGATGTCACCAGACCTCAATGCAAACGACAAATTATGGAATAGCAAGCGATCATCACGCTCACAACTGACTTGTGAAATATTCAACGATACGGGTTCGAAAATCATGGCGAGAGTTTACCGGAAACTGAGTGTGGGACTAGGGGTTGACTCGTGTTAGTCTCCGAATCGCCTGTTCGTCAAGCACAACTCGCGTCCCGGTAGCTCAGTAGGATAGAGCGGCCGCCTCCTAAGCGGCAGGTCACAGGTTCGATTCCTGTTCGGGACACCAGATCTAACACATTATTAATTACAACTCATTGATTTATCCGCACTTACCGTGTCCATCAGTATTGTAGGTACAACAATGGGTAGAACATCTTCAGCTGTTCCATACACCTATCTCAAACGTGGTGTGTATTACTTTGTGAGACGTATTTTCCCCTGTACCATATGATGTGGGATCAACACCTTTAAAACGTAGCCATGAAACTTGTAATTGACTTTATATTCAGGCCCAAAACATCTTATCCCGATAGCTGGAAGCCAGCCTTCGTGGCCATGCAGTTGGGTTTCTTGGCGGGTGCTCTTGGTCTACTATTCCGGGACTTGTTTATAATTTATACAATTGAAAATTGGGAATTAGTTGTATTGACGGAATTGGCATTTGGGGTAGTTGTTGGAATCGGTTTTCTACTACACACCCTGGGCCGAGCCGCACTCGGAGTTCTCATTGCCTGTCTGGGCGGTATCGGTTCGGCTACAGCATTTTTGATTATGTTGGGTTGGAATGGCTATTTTCATCTCTGGTACCTAAACTTAGCCATACTATTGATAGCAGTACCGATCAATATTTGGATTAAGTCCTGCTTAGCTTTGTCATTCATTTCCTTATACGTTTTTATGTTTTTCTTCTACTCAAATGTGCAACCTATCGTTGCGGCGGATGAGATCGTATTACAACTCATTGCAATATCAAACATTGTCGGATCGTTACTTATGCTGGGGTTACCTATGGCTCTGTATTCGCATTATTTGGTCGAGGAGCGTATTAAATCAGAACGCCTTCTTCATAATATTATCCCCAAAGATCTAGCCAACATTCTAAAAGAAAGCGATGGTGTCATCGCATTAGATAACCCGAATGTCAGCGTAATGTTTGCCGATATCGTTGGTTTTACACAATTAGCCGAAAAAATGTCTGCTCGACAAGTGGTCGACTTGCTAAACAAGATATTTTTCAAATTTGACACTATTTGTGAAGAATACGGAATTGAAAAAATAAAGACTATTGGCGACGCTTATATGGCCGTGTCTGGTCTTCCAAGTCCTCGACAGGATCATGCTCAAAATCTTATTGATGTGGGGTTCGAATTCTTAGAAACGATCGCTAGCCAAGACTTTGGCCTAGAGGATCCACTTCAAATCAGAGTAGGAATCCATTCAGGAGATGCAGTTTCTGGGGTGATTGGGAAGTCAAAATTCTCTTTTGACATTTGGGGAGACTCGGTCAATCTTGCGTCTAGACTCCAAACCTCAGGGAAGCCGGGCTTCATTCATGCCTCGCAGGAAACGGTGGGACTTATAGATCAGAGGAAACTTAACATCGAGAAGCAAGTAGTGAACATTAAAGGTAAAGGCGAGATAACATCTTATTTAATTGAACTGCGAAGCGAGAGCAAGGTCTGAGATATAAAGTAGTTAGCCTAAATCTAAAACGTTGCGCCGGTCGCTTTGAAGAGATCAATTTTGGTAATTTCCTCAACATTTCCGACTTTTAGTGTATTTCAAAATCACCGGCTTCCATCAATGATCTTAAACACCCCTTCTGTGTAGCACCTTAACTACAACATANCCACGTACTCCCTGTTGCCCATGCACACCCCCTATNCAGGGCATATAAGTGGTTTATTCAAGAGATATTAAATACATCTAACGTGATCACGGGTAGATGAAGCATTTGCAGTTAGGCAGTGGTGAGTGGGTACTGATAACAGTTAGCAACTTCACCAATGAGTGCACAAAGGGTAGAACATTTATCGGTATTGACTGTGAACTCACATCCCGTAAACACTAGTACTTTCAGGTAATCATTGAATTGTTAGTTCCGTATGAAGGCATCACGTCCTGTTCGGGACACCATCCCCTTGATGCCTTTACGGATGACTCAAACTGGGTCCTGTTTGATCTCAGTGAAACCAAAAAGCACCCAATGATCTCACCAAGAGAATGACCAGACCCGGGCCTTAGCTTGACATTGATCAGGAATTCAAACGGTGTCAGTGGTCAGAACGATTCATCCTCATCGACAATCCGTACGTAGCTACTCAGGCTATCTTTTTTACAATCAGGAGGCAGATCTGATGGATCAAACAAACGTCATCACATGGATTGGATTAGTCATCGGAATGATCGGAGCCATCTCGCCCGCCATATTTGGCTTACTCGCCATTTTTTGACTGCGTGCTTTCAGGATACTTTCAACGGCGACTCCAATAACCAGTTGATTGATCTCCCCCACTGACGCGGATCTGTGACGATAGGCTGGCACCAAAAACACAAATGCCCCGATCAACGGGGCATTTGCAGGCTTGCATTCTCGATTCAGTTAGAACCGGACGCCTAATAACAATCGAGCGATCAACCCTTTGCGGCCAACTTCATGACTCGACAACGTTTTTTTCCAACGTTTTTCGTTGATTTCTTGCTTGGCAATGCGCTCTAGTGAGCTCATCACACCTCGACCGACACCTACTGGAATCATGTTTTACCTCCATTTGCTCGGTATATGGAGATACTATAGACGCAATAAATGCACAGCGCAACTTTTGCACCACAAATTTTTGATTGTTTTTCAATTAGATCGCGGAGCTATGCGCATTATTTGCTACATCATACGCATCAAAACATTGCGCAATCATTCGTGTCAGTGGACGCCCATCTCTGCGAATCTCCAAACGGTCGGCACTCAATTCAACCCATTCATGGAAACGCTCTCGTACATCATCAATCAGCTCATGGATTGTCGCCAAAGACTGGTCCGGAAACTCCAGTGCGAGACTTGTCAAATCAAGCGATAAGTCGCACAACAACATTTCAATTGCACGGGCCCGAAGCGCATCATCCCCTGAGAACACATGACCCCGAGTCGTGGCGGAAACTCCGTTGTCAATGCGCTCATAATAACCACCTATCTTTGGATCGTTTTGTGCATAGCCACCAGAAAATTTCGAAATCGATGAGGCGCCCAGTCCAATCAAGGTTGGCGCACAATCATCCGTATATCCCTGAAAGTTACGCCGCAAGCGTCCGGTATTCGCTGCAATCGCAAGGCCATCCGTTGGCTTTGCAAAATGGTCAATCCCAATCGCCTCATAGCCACCACCATGAAAAATCACTTTAGCCCGCTCAGACATCAAAAATCGAGCTCGAGTCGGAGGAAGTGCCTCTTGTGGAATCATCGTTTGACGTTTTGCCATCCAGGGAACATGTGCATAGCCATACAGTGCGACTCGATCTGGATTCAAGCCCATCAATTGCTCAATGGATCGCTCAAGACTCTCTTCAGTCTGATAGGGTAAACCATACAAAATATCAGCATTCAGACTGGTAACACCGCGTATCCGACACTTTGCAATACAAGCTTCGGTTACCTCGAAAGATTGCTCCCGACCAATCGCCTGTTGGATCTTTGGATCGAAATCCTGAACACCGATAGAAACACGGTTCATTCCATGATTCACCAACACGTCTAAACGTTCACAATCGATTTCGTTCGGATCGATTTCAACAGAAAACTCACGTTCTTTCTGCAGCTCAAAATTTTCACCAATCGCGCTCAATAAAGAATCAAGCTGTTGGGGAACCAAGAGCGTCGGGGTGCCGCCCCCCAAATGAATACGACCGACTTGAACTCCCTCCGGCAGATATTGAGCGACGAGACGCATCTCTTGTTGGAGCGCCGATAGATAGCGTTGTAGACGACTGTCGTCACCGAGACCTTGTGTCCGACACGCGCAAAACCAGCATAAGCGCCGACAAAATGGGATATGAAAATACAGCGAGATCGATGTCGCAGGATCCAATGCTGATAACCAATCAGACATGACATCTGCTTGCATGGCATTCGAAAAATGTGTGGCCGTGGGATAACTGGTATACCGTGGCACATTGAGATCAAAGAGACCCGAAGATTCCAATCGAGAGAGGTTCATCATCAATCAAGCATGCAAAATATCTCCTGTCTGCGCATTGAGCTGCATCAAGAGACGATTGATCAGAAACCTTATAGTGCGCATAAATTGCGCCCAATTGTCATGAAACCTTCACGAAATCAGATTGATAACCCCTGATAATACGGGCGCGAATTAAAGGACTCGACGTAATCATATGAAACCAAGCGAATTCAAAGCCTGGAGAAAAGACTGCAAGTTGACTCAGGAGCAGGCAGCCAAAAAACTGGGTTTAAAAAAACGCACGATTCAATACTATGAAAAAGGCAAACGCGACGGGAAAGAATTTAAGATCCCAAAGACCACTGAGCTAGCGTGTTACGCTGTGTCAGTCGGGATTGAACACTACTTCGGACCGGTCTCTCTCAATACCGAAGATTGATCACCTCACAGCCGAATCACATTCACTAATTGCTTCGGCTTCACGCCCAGCCATCGACGAACCAAAGTGCCGACCTCACGCTGAAGTTCGTTTCTCAGCGCATCGTCAGACTGCAGTGTTCGTGAATTCAATTCAGACAACAACTCTTCCACCGCATATTGAAGATCACTCTGCAAAGATTCGGGATCTATCTCACCGGCTGGGACGCCCACAAATTGGATTTGAGGCTCAGTCACTAANCGGGCCTTTTGATCGAGNACCACAGTCAATGTCATCAAACCACCGTCTGCGAGCGCTCGACGCTCAGTGAGCGCGCGGTGATTCAGCGGGACCAAACTCGACCCCGACAATCCCAAGCGGCCNGTAGCGACCTTTGCAATCATGGTGGCTCCAGACGCGGCTAGGTGCAATACGTCACCATTCACCACTCGAGCAGAGCCAATGCCTAATTCTGATGCTAATTCAGCATGTGCNGCCATATGTCGTTCCTCTCCATGTACCGGAATCACATGCTTGGGTCGCAATGCCCGATACATCCATCGAAGTTCATCTCGACAAGGATGACCTGACACATGAATCGGTGCTTCCTTTTCAGTCACGACATGGACTTTCTTCTGCGATAGCAAATCGTAAAGGCGATCGAGCTTTTTCTCGTTACCAGGAATCACCTTTGATGAGAAAACAACGGTATCGTCAGGTTCAAGCAATAGGTCTTGATGTTCACCTTTTGCCAAGCGCGCCATGGCTGCTCGCGGTTCACCCTGAGACCCCGTCGCTAAAATCAATTGTTCCGACCGCGGCAAATAATCCAGATCTTCGGTTGGAACTAATTCCGGAAAATTTTTCAAATATCCCGTCGATTTCGCGGTTTGTAGATAATTAAACAGGCTCCGCCCTAAGACAGTCACTCGCCGCCCTGTTTCATGTGCGACATCACCAAGACTCGCCAACCGCGCGGTGTTGGATGAAAAACAGGTCACAGCAACCCGATTGGGCTGTTTTGCAATGACTTCGAGTAACGCCTTATGGCATTCCGCTTCCGAACCTGACCAGCCTTCCACCGTCGCATTCGTGGAATCGCCAACCACAAATTCGACACCAGATTCGCCAAGCGCAAGTAGCCGCCGATCATCGTAATGATCGCCTTGAAGTGGATGGGGATCGAGCTTCCAGTCTCCTGTATGAAAAACACATCGCCCCGCCGTTTGAATAACTAACGCATTCGGCTCTGGAATTGAATGCGTCAACGTCACCCACTCCAGATCAAAACATCCAAGTTGCAAGTGTGATCCAGGGAGCACTTCGTGCAGGGGAACTTGGTCGAGCAAGCCTGCCTCGCCCAATTTACGCCTCGCCACTGATGCGGTAAATGGCGTGCAATACACAGGCGCTTTCAGCTGGTTCCACAAATAATGAAGCGCACCCACATGATCTTCGTGCGCATGAGTGATCACAATTCCAACAATTTGCTCACGCACCGAGCGTAACGCTGAGACATCGGGGCAGATCACATCAATCCCAGGCGGCGTGGAATCGTCACCAAAGGTGATCCCGACGTCCACCAGCAAAAATTGACCATCACACTGATACACATTGAGATTCATCCCGATCTCGCCAGAACCTCCGAGCGGAACGAAATATAACTCTCCATCAACAAATGGAACTTGAGAAAGATTGGAAACCGGCTTCACAATACTGTATATATATCCAGTCAAAGATTAGAGGCAAACCACATGGTAACGATCTTACTGCCGCAAACCAAACACTCATCTCCGCTATTGGCGAGCATGAACGATGGACTGATGATGGAGCCATTCCAGAACATTACAATCGTCGGCTGGGTGTCTTGTGGTCATCCAATAGATATGTTTACGCAACAAGAAACAATCGATGTCCCTTCGAGATTGGTNCGAAAAAACACCTACGCACTGCGCGTTCGCGGAGACTCGATGAAGGATGCNAACATTCTCGATGGCGATGTCGTGGTCATCGAACAGTCTCANATGGCTGAAAATGGTGAAAAAGTCGTGGTNCGAATCAATCAGCATGAAGTCACACTGAAGACCTTGAGACTTGATCAAGACGGCGTCAAATTGATTCCAGCGAACAGTACGATGAGTCCCATNATACTNAATAACGCAGACGTCGAGGTCCTCGGTATTGTCAGAGGCGTCATCCGAGACCGCGTTTAATCAGACAACAAATCTAAATAATCGACGGTCACAGGCTTCCCATCACCTCGATCAGACAAGCGGTCGACAATCGCTGTTGCTTGCGATAGATCATGCTCGACTGTGTAAAACGACGGACTCGCAAGACACCGTAAGCCGGCGCCACGCGCTGCTAAAACACCAGCTCTAGCATCTTCAATGGCAATCGCTTCCTCTGGTTTTAACCCCAGTTTCGCCAGGGCCACTTCATACACCTGAGGACTCGGCTTTTTCTCAGGCACCGTCACTCCTCCGACGATAGCCTCGAATTGACTGAGTTTCAAAGCGCCGCCAACAGCTTGATCCAAGGCTTCAACATTCGCTTCAGTCGTTGTGGTGGCAATCGCCAATCGAATCGAACGCGATAGACACTCATCAATTAACCGCTCAACACCAGGACGGAGTTCAACGCTTTGGGGCAATAATTCGGCATAACGGGTGGTTTTCAACCGATGCAAGGACGCGATGTCTTCATCACTGATCCCAGTAATACCCTCTGAGCGGATGAAGTGCCGGATCCGCTCCTTACCGCCGGTGACTTTTAACAACTCACGATAGAGTTCCGGTGACCAATACCAACCCAAACCGGATTGCTCAAAAACCACATTAAAGGCCTCGCGATGCACTTCTTCGGTCTCGGCAAGCGTTCCATCAACATCGAAGATTACGGCTTTCAACATCGTCAAGCTGCCAGTTGTTCAAGCGCTGTAAATAAGTGATCGAAGCTATCGATCACCACATCGGCACCCAACAGCTCGGGCGCTGTATTGGTGTATCCACCGCGAACCAGGATGCAAGGCATGTGTGCATTGCGAGCGGCTTTCACATCGGCAATCGAATCTCCGATCAGAACTGCGCGACGATCCCCAGTTCCGATTCGCTCAGCACACAACAGCAACGGTTCTGGATCGGGCTTCAGCGCCCGTCCAGGCATGGCCCCGACAAAGTCCGTAAAAAATGGTCTCAACTGCAATTCAGTCAAAATGGTCTCTGCAACAGGCTCTGATTTGTTGGTGCAAACGCCCATAGCAAAGGCTGCTCCTTTTGCAGTAATCAAGGTTTCCCGAACGGCAATCATGGGTTTGGTTTTGACNGCAGGAGCCGACATGTACCGTTTTTTNAAGGCGTCATAAAACACCTCGAGGATCTCTTCAGGACCACCGGTCGCTTCCAGTGCGCGTTCACAGAGTTTNGGCATTCCGTCACCGATAAATGCCTGAGTCTCTTCCATGGAAATACGCCTNAGGCCATGACTTGATAACACGGTGTTCACAGCAGCCTGTAAATCAGGGGCCGAATCAATCAACGTACCATCGAGGTCAAACACCAATGAAAATTCAGTCGCTAGATCACGATAATTGGTCATCACAAGTCCTTCACTGAATCTCGAATTGCTTGCATGTTCTGTCGATAAGAGTCAACTGTCCCACCTTTAAAGACTGCTGAGCCAGCAACCAACGCAGTGGCACCAGCTTTCACGACAGCCGGCGCTGTGTCCGGAGTAATCCCGCCATCCACCTCAATATCGACATCTCGACCACCCAACATGTCTCGAATGCGCGCAATCTTCTCGATCACCGTTGGAATAAACGATTGCCCACCAAAACCCGGATTCACACTCATCACAAGAACCAAATCCAGCCGATCTAAGACGTATCGAAGACAGTCTTCAGACGTATGCGGATTCAACGAAACTCCGGCCCGACAGCCAAGTTCTCGAATTTGGGCCAGCGTCCGGTCCAAATGATCACAGACCTCCGCATGGACTGTGATGATGTCTGCACCGGCTTTTTGATAAGTCTCTAACAATCGATCTGGATTACTCACCATCAAATGTGCATCAAAGGGCTTTGCACTCGCTTCACGGACCGATTGGATGATCGGTGGACCAAAGGTGAGATTCGGCACGAAATGGCCATCCATCACATCCAAATGAATCCAGTCACAACCGGCTTGATCAACCGCTCGAATCTCATCGGCAAGCTTCCCGAAATCAGAAGCCAGCACCGATGGTGCTATTTTGATATCAGCCATGTTCATTCCTTGTGTTAGGGGTCTAGAGCTTACCGGAAGCATACATAGCTGCCATCTCGCTCAAACCAATCGGTTTGATTTTCGACGCATTTCCGGCGCAACCAAAGCGCTCAAATCGATCAGCAACGAGCGCTTCCATCGCATCCATTGCCGGAATTAAAAATTTCCTTGGGTCGAACTCAGCCAAGTTTTCGCTGGCCACTCGCCGAAAAGCGGCGGTCATTGCCAAACGACAGTCTGTATCAATGTTGACCTTGCGCACTCCACAACGGATCCCCCGCTCGATTTCTTCGACCGGGACGCCATAGGTTTGCGGAATGTCTCCGCCAAATTCATTGAAAAGCTCCTGCAATTCCTGAGGAACAGAACTGGAACCATGCATCACCAAGTGTGTGTTCGGCAGTTTCTTGTTGATCGCTTCGACCACGTGCATGGCGAGGATTTCACCGTCAGGCTTCCTCGAGAACTTATAAGCACCATGACTGGTTCCCATAGCGATAGCTAAGGCGTCGACCCCTGTTTGACGGACAAAGTCGACGGCTTGATCAGGATCGGTCAGTAACTCATCTTCAGACAGTTTGCCTTCAAATCCATGTCCGTCCTCTTTTTCACCTTCGCCGGTTTCCAGCGATCCCAACACTCCAAGCTCACCCTCAACTGACGCCCCAACGGCATGAGCCATGTCAGTGACTCGTTTGGTGATGTCGACATTGTAGTCATAAGACGCTGGCGTCTTTGCATCCGCTTCAAGTGATCCATCCATCATCACAGAGGTGAACCCGTGTTGAATCGCAGTCAGGCAGGTTGCTTCATTGTTACCGTGGTCTTGATGTAAAACGACCGGAATATCCGGAAACATTTCAGCCAGAGCGGTGACCATCGCTCGTAACATTGGATCCCCAGCGTAGGTACGGGCACCGCGAGAGGCTTGTAAAATCACCGGCGCATCGAGCTTCGCGGCAGCCTTCATAATCGCCAAACCCTGCTCCATGTTGTTGATGTTAAACGCAGGAACGCCATAGCCTTGCTCTGCTGCGTGATCTAGTAATTGCCTTAGTGAAATCAGTGCCATTTTTGTCTCCCCCTGCTTATGCTCGTTCGATGAGACGATGTGCTGTCTCACAAATTCTTTCTTTGGTAATACCAAAGTGTTGATACAGCTCTGGAGCAGGGCCTGATGCTCCAAAATCATGCATCCCAATAAATACGTCCTGTGTTCTCAAGTATCGATCCCAACCAAATCCAATCAACGCCTCAATGGCAATACGAGGTGCCGATCCAAGGACTGACTGACGGTATTGATCAGACTGATGATCAAATAATTCCCAACAAGGCATCGACACAACGGCCACATTGTATCCTTGGTCTTTCAGGACATCAGCCGCATCGAGGGCGATCGCCACTTCTGAACCTGTCGCCATCACAGTGATGTCACGAGCACCACGAACATTACGCAAGATGTAACCACCTTTCTGCGTCAAGTTTTCGTTGGTTCGTTCGGACCGAACAGTCGGTAATCCTTGCCGTGACAAAGCCATGACCGACGGTGTCTCCGATGACTCAAGCGCTATTTCCCAAGCCTCAGCCGTTTCCACTGCATCACAAGGCCGATACACATTCATATTCGGCGTCGCCCTGAGCATCGCCAGATGCTCAATCGGTTGATGGGTCGGTCCGTCTTCGCCAAGACCGATAGAGTCGTGGGTCAACACATAAATGACTCGTTGCTTCATCAGCGCTGACAAGCGCATCGAACCGCGCATGTAATCACTAAAGACGAGGAAAGTTCCTCCGTAAGGGATCATCCCACCATGTAGCGCCATCCCGTTCATCACGGCACCCATCGCATGTTCACGAATCCCGTAATGGACATAATTGCCACGATAATTTCCCGGTGTGATGGAACGCATCTGTGACGTTTTGGTGAGATTTGATCCTGTTAAATCAGCAGATCCACCGACCATTGTTGGAACCGCAGCATTGATCACCTCCAGCGCCATTTGTGATGCTTGTCGGCTCGCAACCTTCGGTAATTCCGCTTTCAATTGCTTTTTATATCGGCGCATCCGAGTCGCCAGCGCTTTGGGCAGTTCACCAGACATGGCCCGCTCAAAGCGTGATTTCTTGACACTTGAATCCAGACGAGACTGCCAGTGAGTCCGCATGTCGAGTCCTCGTGTCGCAATCTCTTGCCACAGTGACCGAATGTCTGCAGGAATTTCAAAGGGTGGGTGATCCCACCCCAACGCTGTTCGTGTGGCTTGAATTTCGTCATCACCCAAGGGTGCACCATGAGTTTTGTGGCTACCAGCCAGTGTTGGCGCTCCAAAACCGATCACTGTCTTACAGGCGATTAATGAGGGTTTTCTGGACTTTTTAGCCACATCAATCGCGGCGCTCACGGCGTCACTATCATGACCATCAACCCGAGTCACCTGCCATCCCGCAGCCTTGAAACGGGCCAGTTGGTTTGTCGATGTCGCAATGTCAGTGTTGCCATCAATGGAGATGTCATTGTCATCCCACAGCACAATCAGACGACCCAACTTCAAATGGCCCGCCATATCGATCGCTTCATGGCTAATACCTTCCATCAAACAGCCATCGCCGGCAATCACGTAGGTGTAGTGATCAACCAGGGCACGACCAAATTGGGACGCTAAACGTCGCTCGGCGAGCGCCATGCCAACAGCAGTAGTAATCCCTTGCCCTAACGGGCCTGTGGTGGTCTCGATGCCATCTGCATGCCCGTACTCTGGATGTCCTGCCGTTCGAGCACCCAGTTGCCTGAACTGCTTCAGTTGCCCGGCATCCATATCTTTGTAGCCAAGTAGGTGGTTCAAGGCATAGTGCAGCATCGAACCGTGGCCTGCCGATAAAATAAATCGATCTCGATCTGGCCATGTTGGGCACGTTGGATCGACATGGATGTGATCTGCGAAAAGCGCGACCGCGGCATCAGCCATCCCCATCGGCATCCCGGGATGCCCTGAGTTAGCGGCCTGAACACCGTCCATTGCAAGGAAACGAATCGCGTCAGCCATCCGTTGACGTTGAGAGCGTTGCATCATGGTTCTCCTTAACCTCGTAGGCGACGCGATTCAGAGGCAAGCTTCCAAATCATTGGTGTCAGAATTAATTGCAGAGCCAATGCCATTTTCCCGCCGGGAATCACAATGGAATTGGGACGTGACATAAAGCTGTCGTTGATCATCGACAAGAGGTAAGGGAAATCAATGCCGCGAGGATTCGCAAACCGAATGACGACCATCGACTCATCCGCTGTTGGAATCCATCGAGCGATAAAGGGATTTGAGGTGTCAACGATTGGCACCCGCTGGAAGTTGATATCGGTAATCGCAAACTGTGGACAAATGTAGTGCACATAATCGTGCATCCGTCTGAGAATCGTGTCGGTCACCGCCTCCGTCGAATAGCCCCGCTTTGCTTTGTCTCGGTGCAATTTCTGAATCCATTCCAGGTTAATGACAGGCACAACACCGACTTTAAGATCGGCATACTGTGCGATATTGACCTTGTCTGTCGTCACAGCACCATGCAAGCCTTCATAGAATAATAAGTCGGTATCGTCGTCGAACGATCGCCAGTCAGTGAAGGTTCCGGGAGGACAACCCCATTGCTCCGCTTCCTCGTCGTCATGGACATAGGTCCGGGTCCGTCCATTGCCCGTTTCACCATAGGTTTTAAACACTTCTTCCAGCAATTCAAATTCGTTCGCTTCCGCACCAAAGTGTGAAAAATGATTCGCGGGATTGCCCTGAGCTTCGGCCATCCGTTTTTTCATTTCAGCGCGATCAAACCGATGAAANGCATCCCCCTCGATGAACGCCGCANAGACTTTCTCTCGGAAAAAGATTTGCGCGAAGGTGTCGCGAACGGTNCTCGTGCCCGCTCCNGAGGAGCCAGTAATTGAGATAATGGGATGTTTCTGTGACATAGCGATGCCTCCGTTTATGAGCGGAATAAGTTGCGATGTGAAAAGAGTGGAGATTGGTCAAGACCCTGACGTGTCTCAGCCTCATAACTTCCGACCCAACGAACTTCTGTTTTCGAACCGAAAATCAACGCTGTTCGCTCATGAATTTCTGTTGGTGTTTTCTCCAAAATTCGAGTGACTCCATCGGTTGCCGCGCCACCGGCTTGCTCAACCAAAAATGCCACGGGGTTTGCTTCATAAATCAAACGCAACCGACCATTGTCGTATTTCGGCCGACGATCACCGGGGTACAGAAAAACGCCTCCACGATTAAAAATGCGACCCGCGTCCGCAACCAACGAGCCAATCCATCGCATATTAAAGTTCCGTTCACGCGGACCTTCATCGCCCAGCAATAAATCGCTAATGTAGCGCTGAATTGGCGTAAACCATTGACGGGCATTGGAGGCATTAATGGCGTATTCAGAGGTTTCTTCAGCGATCTCAATCCGTTCTTCGATCAACATAAAGAGTCCAGATGTTGGATCCATTCGATACAGGTCTGTGCCTTCACCAAGAGTCAAATACAGGGTGGTCTGTGGGCCATACACGAAAAACGCTGCTGCTAATTGTTGATCACCAGATTGCATGGCCGATTGCTGCAAATCGCCACCGGGATTGGGAAGTACTGAAATGATGGTGCCGATGGACACATTCACATCAATATTTGAGGAACCATCCAAAGGATCGATTGCGATGACGAGCGGTGCGTGCTCATCAAGAATCACCGCGTGATCCTGTTCTTCACTGCAGTAGGCGGCGACTACGCCGGACTGCTTCGCCGCGTCCAAAAACGCATCGTCAGCCATCACATCCAATGCTTTTTGCGCATCGCCATCGGCGTTTTGGTCTCCAATGGTGCTGCCTAAATCGCCGCCAGCTGCGATAATTCGACTGACTTCCTTAGCCTTGGCCGCGAGTGCGGTAAACAGTTCCATTAATGCGGCTCGCTGTGGCTGCTCCGCTTTCAGTAACTGTAATCGTTCATCGAGTGCGATCATATGTATATTCCATTTAGTTATATTGTTATTTCTTAATCAAATTCTGTTGTACAGACACTGATTACCTAGTACAAACAATAAAAACTGAATTGAATATTTAGGAATTCCAAATAATGAGGTTGAAGAATGTCACTCTAGTACAACTCAGGACCTTTTTGTCACTTGTTCGAAACGAAAGTTTTACAAAAGCAGGTCAAGATCTCGCGGTTTCACCAGCCACTGTGACGTCACAAATCAAACAGCTTGAAGATGCCTTAGAAACACGCCTGTTATTTCGCACCACACGGTCGGTCAAGCTAACAGATGCTGGCGCTGTCCTCGCACGACAGGCAACCAAGATCTTGCATTTAATCGAAGCCATCCCCGAACGGCTCGGAGCGGTTGCAAACCTCGAGCGTGGGGAGGTCTCTGTTGGCATCATCGGCACTGCAGGCTATGTGATGCCAAAAGTCCTCGCGAGCTATCAACGCGAGCATCCGGGGATCCACCTAGACTTAATGATGGGCAATCGCAACACCATTTGGGATGCCATTCTTGAGGGAAATATTGATATTGGAATTATGGGAACACCACCTGAGGACACCAATATCCAAAGTGAAGTGATTGGCACACATCGCCTGATCTTCGTGGCACATCCCAATCACCCCTTGTGCCAACTCGATCGAGAACTGACTCCTAAAGAACTCATCAAACATCAACTGATTGCGCGCGAGGTCGGATCGGGCACACGATTGGCGATGGCCGCGTATTTTGGCGCGCTGTTTCACCAAGCCACCCGCCCCCCAATTGTTCTGGATACCAACGAAGGCATCAAACAGTCGATTCTGGCGGGAATGGGGATTTCGTTATTATCAGATGCGACCTGCGAACTCGAACTGAACCATGGCCTGTTAAAGACCCTGCCGGTCGAGGGTACTCCGCTCGATCGTCAGTGGTATGCAGTTCGACTAGCCAACCTCGAACGCAATCCAGCTGAGCAAAGCCTGTTACGATTTCTAGCGATGCAAGCCGAGCGCTAGGCCTCTTCGCGGTATTGGTGGTGCACGAGAGTTTCAAGGCTGACGTAATCCAAAATCTTCTCGTGGGTTCGATCAAGAACCACAGGCGCGATCACTCCCGCACGCACAGCTTCTACCCAGCGAAGGGCGCAAACACACCACCGGTCTCCGGGTTTAAGCCCTGGGAACTGATACTCGGGCCGCGGGGTCATCAGATCATTTCCCTGGACCATCGAAAACTCGAGGAATTCAGCGGTAACGACAGCACAGACCACGTGACTACCTCGGTCCGATGCGTCGGTCTGACAACAACCATTTCTGAAATAGCCGGTCAGCGGATCCAATGAACAGGGCTTTAAAGCCTCGCCTAGGACATTCAGTTGTGTAGTCTTTCCCATAGAGGGGTAGTTGGGGAGTGTTTCGACAAAAAAAAGCCCCGTCGTTGAACCGGGGCTCTTTCGAGTCGCTCAGACTAACTAATCTGAGTGAGCAACTGATCCAGACTGGCTTTGGCATCGCCATAGAACATCCGCGTGTTGTCTTTATAGAACAACGGATTCTCGATCCCAGAATATCCAGTGCCTTGGCCACGCTTCGACACAATGACCTGCTTGGCATTCCAAACTTCGAGAACAGGCATGCCAGCAATCGGTGAATTCGGGTCCTCTTGTGCAGCAGGATTCACAATATCATTCGATCCAATGATGATCACAACATCTGTGGATGCAAAATCCTCATTAATCTCATCCATCTCAAGCACGATGTCATAAGGGACTTTTGCCTCAGCAAGGAGAACGTTCATGTGCCCAGGCAATCGGCCAGCAACCGGGTGAATCGCAAAACGCACCTCTTTACCCTTTGCGCGAAGCCTGCGCGTCAGCTCACTGACCGACTGTTGCGCTTGTGCGACAGCCATCCCATATCCTGGAACGATAATCACACTATCCGCATCATCTAATGCACTGGCGACACCATCGACGTCGATGGCAACTTGCTCACCCTCAATTTCCATCGCTGGACCAGTTGCATCACCCCATCCGCCAAGAATCACCGATAAGAAATGTCGGTTCATGGCCTTACACATGATGTACGAGAGGATGGCTCCAGATGAACCCACGAGCGCACCGGTCACAATCAACAGATCATTACCCAACAAGAACCCAGTCGCTGCTGCTGCCCATCCTGAGTAGGAGTTCAGCATCGAGACCACAACCGGCATATCCGCACCGCCGATCGCCATCACCAAATGTGCACCGAGTAACAACGCCAGAAGGGTCATCACGTAAAGCGTCCATGAACCGGCGTGATTCATGTACATCAACATCAGTACCAAAGAACCACCAACCATCACCAAATTCCACAGATGGCGACCCGGCAGAATGAGTGCTTTACCGCCAATCTTCCCAGCGAGCTTTCCGTAGGCGATGATCGAGCCGGTAAAAGTCACCGCACCGATAAAGACGCCCAAGAAGATCTCCACTTCATGGATAATCCGCGCGGCCTCGGATGCAAAGTCATGCACTGACAGATCGGAATTGATTCCGATGAACACCGCTGCCAAACCCACAAACGAATGCAAAGCAGCAACCAGTTGCGGCATCCCAGTCATTTCAACTCGCATCGCGACGATTGCGCCGATGACGGCACCAATCACAATGGCTCCAATCAGCATGGAGCTCATCGAGACCTCGGATCCAGCGACCGTCGCAAGGACAGCGATGGCCATACCAATGATGCCAAACCAAACGGCACGCTTGGCCTTTTCCTGATTCGACAGGCCACCGAGCGCCAAGATAAATAAGACTGTTGCCGAAAGATAAGCGGCTGTTTGAAGTCCAATTGTCATTTCATGTCCCTCCGCTTATGACTTTTTAAACATCTGGAGCATACGGCGCGTCACCATAAAGCCCCCGACTATGTTGATGGTCGCGATCAGAACAGAAATTCCTGCAAGGATTGCTACGATGGGAATGCTAGAGTCCACTTGCAGTATCGCGCCGACGATAATAATTCCAGAGATGGCGTTGGTGATCGCCATCAAGGGCGTATGCAAGGAATGAGCGACTCCCCAGATCACCTGGAATCCAACAAACACCGCAAGCACAAAAACGATAAAGTGTTGCATAAACTCTGTTGGCGCATAAAGGCCAATCAAAGCCATCAATGCCGCACCAATCACCAACAATTGTGTCTGCTGACGACCTGCTTTTGCCATGGCTTGCGCTTCTTCAGCGGCTTTCTCTTCTGGAGTTTTCTCAGGCTGTTTCGGCGTCGCCTTCGAAGCAATCGCCTGAACTTTGAGCGGAGGTGGCGGGAAAGTAATCTCGCCTTCAAAAGTCACAGTCGACGACCGAATCACGTCGTCTTCCATGTTGTGAACCAATTGACCGTCCTTCTCAGGAGTCAGATCGGTCATCATATGACGCACGTTGGTTGCGTAAAGCGTTGACGCCTGCGCAGCCATCCGGCTTGGGAAATCCGTGTAACCAATAATGGTCACACCGTTATCCGTGACGACTTTTTGGTCCGCCACAGTCAACTTACAGTTGCCGCCTTTTTCCGCCGCTAAATCCACAATGACTGATCCAGGCTTCATCGCCTCGACCATGTCTTGAGTCCACAACTCCGGCGCTTCGCGGTTCGGAATCAAGGCAGTGGTAATGACAATGTCAATCTCAGGCGCCTGCTCTAAGAACAAAGCTAATTGCTTTTCTCGGAATTCTGGGCTTGAAGGTGCGGCATAACCGCCTGTCGCAGCCCCATCTTGAGCATCTTCAAAATCCAAAAACAGGAATTCAGCACCCATGGATTCGATTTGCTCGGCCACCTCAGGTCGCACGTCGAACGCCCGAACAATCGCACCAAGCGACTGCGCTGTGCCAATCGCCGCCAAACCAGCGACCCCAGCACCAATGACCAAGACTTTCGCAGGCGGTACTTTACCCGCGGCCGTCACTTGACCTGTAAAGAATCGCCCAAAGTGATTGCCCGCTTCGATCACTGCTCGGTATCCGGCAATATTCGCCATCGACGACAGTGCATCCATCTTCTGCGCTCTCGAAATTCGCGGCACCATTTCCATGGCAATGACATTGGCTTGCCGCGATTTGGCGAGCTCAAGAAGCGTCTCGTTACCGGCTGGGTTGAAGAATCCGACCAGGGTTTGGCCCTTGCTCAAACGGCTCACTTCATCTTCGAGCGGTGGGCGAACTTTGGCAATCACGTCGACTGACTGAAAAAGCGCTTCAGCAGAGTCAACGACCGTGACACCGGCAGCCTGATAATCTGCATCTGAAAAACGAGCTTCTAGACCTGCTCCACTTTCAATGAAGCACTCATAGCCCAGTTTCTGTAACTGTATTGCGGAATCAGGCGTCATGGCGACGCGTGCTTCTCCCGGCATTACTTCTTTTGGGGATCCGATTCGCATCGACCAACTCCCTGTTATATTCGTACGTTAAAGGATTGAATGTTATATCATTAGAACTAGATGTTATAAAAGTTCTTTAGACTATAAACCACAAAGCATCGCATATCTCGACCCAAGGCAAAAGCTTAACAACCCTCATCCATGGATGATTCTCATCGCTGAATCATCCACTGCAGTTCATCTCTTTC